>Ga0157364_1005311_pt1 | contig 13088 bp, 2 predicted proteins | sample AttsexASBM2_FD_111476 | JGI IMG/M metagenome (GOLD analysis project Ga0157364, IMG submission 111476) | Fungus gardens microbial communities from leaf cutter ant in Ribeirão Preto, State of São Paulo, Brazil - Atta sexdens ASBM2 | ecosystem: Host-associated > Fungi > Mycelium > Unclassified ... | reverse complement strand
TTTTATTATATTGTAAACATATTAAAAATATTTTTATAGAAAATAGATTTATACGAGAAAGATGCATTATTTACATCAAAACTGTGTTTTAAGAGCTATTTTAAAATATTTCCATTTTTTATAATTTTGTTCATTATATCTGTTCCAAATTTATGATTGAATATCGCAAATTGTGTTCTTATTTATACTTTCAATACTTTATATTGCCATTTTTGACAATTATTGAAAATCTCGATACTACAGACATCGAAGAAAGATTTTTCTAAAATTTTTTCCCTTTGCTGAGTTTATTTTAAATTCAAATCGCACACCTGAACTGTTAAATCGAACGAGTGACGCTTTCAATATTTCGCGTTCATTTTGTGAAATATCATTAGATTTTGTACGTTCGACGCGCTGACATAAAGGAAAGATTAAATTTTATATTAGAAAATTTATTCTCGTTGTATTGAGGGACAGAAAGCATCGTGTTTCTTCGCCGCGGGGAATTGAAGGATTTGAGAAAGCTGCGTACTTGTTTGAAATGCCGATATTACCTTTATTGCCATAGATACGCGCATATATGTAGTCGAGCATATTGCATGCCAGATTTATTAATCTCGAGTTTACATTATTGGAATTCGCGCTGTTCAATACTTGATTTTCTCTCAATGCTCAGAAATTCCTTGCCGATTGCAACAAATTCGTATGAGCTTCCCGTGTTTGCAATAGAAAAATTAGAGTGATTTTATGCCTTAACGTACGATATACGTATTGATGTGGATTATAAATGTAATATTGGAAAATGAAATAACTCACGATTTTAATAATATTATGTCTGCTCATTCCGTTTCCGCAACACACAGTATTTTCTAAACATAGCATGAGAATATTTGCAATTACAGTTGCAGAATTACACAGCTATTTTGCATTTCGACAGTCAGAATTGAAATTCTTGCTTAAGTTAACCTCGTTGACACTTCGCTTAACTACTTATACGAAGTAAGCTATTTGCATCCGTCTGAATTTGAACTGTTATTAATGATTAAACCAAAATTTGATGCATCCATTTGATTGAAAATATCATTGCTCTTTATTACAAAGACGCTTTCTATTTTCAAGTGATGCAATTCCATGATTTTCAATTTAAAAAAAAAGAAAAAATATTAATACTTTTGCAATTAAAGAAATTATTAATTTATCGTTGTATAACTTTACGAATATTTTGCTTATTATATTTTTACTATGTCGTTTTTGTTGAACATAAATCTTTATTTAAAACTCAACAAGGTCGGCGCGATTGCGTAAAACACGCAGCAATTTGTGATCTATCATTTATAATCCGTAATTTTTGCTCTCGTGATATCCATGTTTATTACGATTGCAAATTATAAACGAAAAGAGAACGGCACGTCAATTCTTGTTTTTATTGAAATTTACACTTACAAGCTTAACAAGATTCTGGTGATCGATTATTAAATCAGTCGGATTGTACTTTTGTTATCAGTAATTAAACCACGCCATCATTGACTTTACGTAACAAGTGATACTATGAGTCTGTCAATTTACGAGTTAATAAAAATATGGTTTTGTTATATCAGCTATAGTGGTTAATATAACAAATAAAAGTTCTATGTCTAGATCAGTAACTACTGTCGGGAAAGCTACTACCAGTATTATACAATTTCTTAAGAAATTGTTAGAGGAACGTTTCAACGGCGGAATGTTCCCGACGTCTCGCATAAGAACTTTCGGAAGGTTTACCTTGATTGGGGGAGGGGGGGGAGGGGTACTCTAATAATATACTAAAGTTAACGTCTCCACAGTAACGCTTCGTAATAGTAAAATAAGACGAACTCTTCAATACTAAACTTTTAAAGTGTAACTTTTAATTAGTGGTTGAATCCTTCATTTCTTCGCCTCAGTTTCATTTGAGCTAGAAACTTACGAAGAGAATTTCTAATTATATAAATTATGTTATCACAACTTTATAACACTAAAAGTGTTATAAACATATTAGGCGTTACTCATTAAATTTCTGCTTATTTTTTTACATACTTATATGAAGTAATACAACTATGTCTTTTTAAGATATTGATAATATTATTGATTTTTAATTATTCTAGTTAAAAATTAAGATATTTATTAAAATTATTGACTTTTATTATTTAATTTTTTAGTTAATAATTTTTTAGTAATAATTTTATCATTTAATTCTTTTTAACGCCGTTTTTAATATTTAGTAGTTTTATCATAATTTTATTTATAATTTATATTTTGCTGCATATTCAGTTATTATCTCTGTATTTCAAGTTTAGGTGTGGCATGGAACTGTTGTCATAATATTTTATAGTGATAGAAAGGGGAATATTTTTTTTTAAGGTCACATCATTTTTTTGCACGATATTTTTCTATTGATGACTTCTTTTCGAAGCTCGAATCCTATAAAACCATTCGCCCACATACGCTGATATAAAGAGCTCTCGCGTTATCGTCCTGTCGTTTCGGTCATGGTGCAGACCTTAATTAAAGTTTCGCAACCGATTGCACCAGGAGAGCGCGACGAGAGTAATCAACGATCGCCCACGCAATCACTGATCGCTTCGAAGCCAAACTTCGGCATGCTTCACCGCGTAATGGAACTATTCATTGATCTATAATGTCCACTATCAAACTTTTCGACATCTTTTTAACCATTTAATTTTTATCCTCCTTTCCGCAGAGTGATGACTGATTCGTACAATTATTTAGGCTCATGAATCCATAGATTTGAATTTATCACATTGTTTTTATAAATGATAGCGGCATGAATAATCGAAAAAAAGTGCAAACAAAAAATAATCTGATTTGAAAAAAAAATAAATTGAAATGTAGATATGTTCAAAATATATTTATATTTTTATCATAATTTCGAATAGCCATTTATTTTTTATATTCATGTCGACTTGCTTAACGTGAAATTTATATTGCTTATATAAGAATATTTCAAAATTATAGAAAATTTTTTCTTTGGAAATTTATGCAAAGAGGAAATTAGTTTTTTATTACGTTATAAAAAAAGAAGAAATGTTTGATAATAAATGCCTCGCTTGTTTAATTCGTATTCTGCGGTTGCAAAGTTGTATAATTCGTCGGAATATGAAATATGTTTGGAATAGCAATGACAATTGAGGTCGCCGGAGGCAAATTTCGACGGATATGGTTCGATGCATATAATAGAATTATCCATGGATCGATGGTAGTGGATGAAGTTTGCTCTATCACATTTAACTTTCGTCTTGTATATAGCTGTAGGTTAATTTAGCACTTTCCGTTTCGTTAAAATTGATAGAGAATGCAGATATGTGATAAAGCCATGATTAAATTATTTTTAACATTTTTAGATTATTTCTGTTTCTTCTTCATATACAATATTGAGTTGTAATTACTTAATCGATATATTTTTTATTGTAGATATAATATTTGTATAAAATATTATATATAAAAAGTACCTATTAAATAATTTGTATTAAATTATAAAAATGTATTTATTTAATATTTATTGAATTTTTTATTAAACTCTTGACAAGAAATATATTTTATAATAAAACGTAGCTTTTAATTTCATTAATTAAATATTAAATATTGTATATAATTTAATTAAAAATTAAAAATTTATAAATTTTTTTCTCGCTGGAACAGATAATTGTATACAATAATTTAACTTTTGATTGATTGAGACATTTGAGGAGTTGGAAATTCATTATTTTTATCATTTCGAATGAATAGGAGAATAAATTTACATTTATTAAAATAATTTTTTTATGATTAAAATTATCTCTATAATATTCGCACTTATGTTATGATTATGTTTTTTTGTATCGCGTCGAAAAATTTAACTTTTACTTATTAATTTTATGGATTTTTAAAAATAGTCACGTATTTTTTATATAATATATTGAAATTCAAACCAAAACCACTTTTGTTCCGTTATTCGAAGGGTGTTTCTGAATACTATCAAATAATACTTGAATGTATCTTATATCGCATCTTAGAAAAAGATATCATGTATCTATACCGCTATATTTATTTGTGAGACAATAAGGTTATTGTTGTACCTCTTAAACAAGGTATTCTTTGACGATTTAATATCGGCTCTTTTGCTTCTCATGTTAATGCTATTCTTGACAGCTATTCTTGATAATTTAATTATGAAGTTGAAGTAAGAACTGGCTATTAAATCAAGTTTCTTAAAGTCACTGTAGAATAATTGAAAATTGTTAGGACTTATAAATCATTTTTTATATTTATATACATTTTTATTATTCTATATAATATGATAATACGATTAATTTCAAATTTATGCAATTTTTATTTATGCATTATATGTCTAAATCTTTTGGAAATTTCATTCTAAAAGAGTTAAAATATTGTCACTATTGAAAAAAAGGGAAAATATTTACACTCTTGAATAAGAGTGGTAGATTTTTATTCTTTTTTGGAGTGAGATTCATTCCAAAAAAAAGAAATCTCACTTCTTTTTTGCAGTGAATTTCATTCCAATAGTATGAAATTTTTTACTCCTTGCAAATATTTTCACTTTTTTTCAATAGTGGCAGCATTTTTATTTTTTTGAAATGAGATTTCACTTCAAGAAATTTAGAGAGTATGTTACAATTTTCTATACAGTATGTAGTACTTGAAAAATGAACGATAATAAAATGTTAAAAACTTTTAATTTTTTAATGTTTTTATAAAGTGAAATAATTATCTTAATTCCGAGTTCCTCAGATAATTTCATTGAAATCGTCTCATTTATTGGGTGAACGTTCGTTTAGTGGGTCTTTTAATACTTCTACTGTTCATTCAGACTTGAATTACGTTAATGGATGACGTCTAAGAGATTGAACGCGTAAGGACAGAAGATCATTCAAGAACAATTACACTCAGTAGGAGGACTCTCTCTAATGAAATTAACTCGTCTTCGATAATTAATTAGTGTCCGTCACAGTAGCCTTCTTCGTCGACCTTAAATGATCACTATGCATTTTGCATGATGAGTTTATGAGTTTTTGCTCTGAAATCTTATGTTAATTTTGCATAAATCGCTTATTTGAATCGGTACATTTAGCATTTTTGCATACGAATTTAACATAAAGTACAATAGTTAATCGTAATTTAATGCGAAAACGTTACCTATGACTTTTAATGTATCTCACAAAAGAGACTGAGAAAGTCTCGTGTAAAGATTCGTGCAAATTAGTCTATTTTACATTCTACACTGCACTCTGCAAATCTTGATACATACTTTATAATATGAAAGAAGCAATTTATAACACGTTATTCTTTTTACATACAATGTACTTTTCGGTCATATATTATTACGTCCGTAAAAATTTTATAACGAGATATGAGGTAATCCGCGACAAGACTACAAAGTTAACGTCGAAAATTAGAGTAGAAACAGAATAAATTTTTAAAGCAAATTGAGTTCCAGAAAATGTCAATTTTGTCGTGAATTTTCCGCTTGCCTCAGATTTAAAAGCGAATAGTATTAGCAAATAACGATTTAATGGCACCCATGTGTAAAAATCGCAGTTATCAGACTTATTTATGGATCTATGGATTAACTTATGCTTGTGGTTTATTAATGATAAATATTAAATGAAATCTTAAGTTAATAACTTACATAATTTCTGTAACGATTATTTTTTTCTTTTGACACAAGATAAGAAGATTCTTAATAAAAATATTATATTTTTACCGCACTAATAGAAAAAAAGGAATTAATTAATTTTTATATGAAATTTTTTTTTTAATAATTATATGCTTTATTTCCTTATTGATATCAGTTATTAATTTAAATTAATACAAATTAGGAAAATATGAATATAAAAAGAAGAAAATCTATATTCAGATTATGTCTTCATGTGTCAAATAATTATATTTGAATTAGAATATTTTATATTGTGTGAAGAAAAGATTATTTTTCATATGCAATAATTATCTATAATCATACATATATATTGAACATTTTTTTTCAAAAATAAAATAAATATATTTTGAAAATATTAATACAAATCAATATTCCAATAGTTGGAAGATGTAGCTGCAGCTTCACTTCGTGTGTGGTCGTAAAGTAACAGTTTAACAACACACATGGATACGCATAATCGCAAGCGTTGTCGATTCGCGGTATAAATATAATGTCCGCGGTGCGCAAACATACACCGCTGTCACATCTCATTGCTAATAGAAAGACAAGAAGTGACAGTGGTACTAGTACAAAAAGAACAAGATCGAGGAAGTGGTCATGGAATCTTGATTCTTACCACGATATGCCGGATGTCGGAGGAAAACGGGGACAGGCCGACCTATTATGAATCTTCGTTCTCTCGGACGCGATACTCTTTCTGTACCGCAACAACCGCAATGTATGGCTTCATAATCTTAAAAAACCGTTCTAGAGACTAACAGTATATAAACCTGAATTTATAAAGCATTATTAATTTCCATTTTTTTCTTTTCATTTATTGCGAAAGGTTATCATACTTTGAATAAAGTGTTCCTGAGAAGAATCCTACCGAATTGATTTAAAATATTATTATTTATTATTGTATGTTTAATACAACTAAATTTATTTGCGTTAGAGTATATACATTAATATAAAAAACAAAAAATTACAATTATGAAATTGAATTTTTGCGTTTATGTTTACGCGGTAGATTAGCGTATTTTTTTTAATTGACTTCTCAGCAATAATTATATTAAGTAATCGTCATTTTATAGCAGTAAATACTTGCTTACACGTTTCATATTTGTCACTCCGATTTTGGGTGAGAAAACGCAAGCGCTGTGCAATCAGGGGGTGGCGAGGCATAACACGGGGGGCGATGATGTATTAATACCATTATCGCTCGATGATCACCTGCGTCCCAAACTAACCCAGCAGCGCTCGCTTATTAAAGGACACGTCGCGACGCTTGCCGAACGGTTCGTTTAATCATTCGCTGGTTATCGATCCATATTTCTATAATCGAGCTAATACAGTATAACAACGTTTATTTCGATTTTTTCGAAGTTTTAATATCGCGTAATAGTTACGATGAAATATTTCTTACGTAACATTGATTACGGATGAAATGTAATACGATCGCTTTTGCTTGTCATAATTATCACGAAGTTGAATTCATCCGGTTTGAGATAGTCCGATATCTCGGAAAAGGGATACGACAGTTAACGTAATCGACCAAGAGACATTTAAGCTTGTTTTTTCATTCGTCTTCTTGCGTCTCTGACCGGCTTCCAACGTTATCTTCGCTTTTTAGCCCTTGCTTGATCATTTAAGACATATCGTAGAATCAATGTAAAAAGACGGTATTAAGTCGGAACTTTTTGTTGATGCGATGGCTCAGTAATTTTAGCGAATTTTTTTTTATATTCACGACAAAAGATAAAGTGACTGGAAAATCTTAAAAGTAACTGGCAAAATCCATAACATATAGCTTGATTCTGATATTATACTTACTAGAAAATTTTGCTTAACATTTTCAAAATTTATTTTCATAATATAAGTTACGTAATATGATGAGAAGTAATTAGTATGCAGTTTACTCATATTTTTACTTTGCAATTTTTCTAGCTCTCTTGTTAGAACGAAATGAGAACGTTTTTAATAACTTGTTTAATAAAGATTTTAATTTTTACTAATATCTATTTATATATAAATCTAACGATGCGATAAATTTATAAGAGACATAATACAATATTTACACAATTCATTAGTAAATTTAAATAACTATATCTTATTAATAAAAATAATTTAGTAAAAAATTTGTTTCATCTTCTAATTATTTAAAGATGTTTGATATATTTTTACTATTTCATAGCGAATTATTTCAGCCGAATTTTTGGAATTTAGTTCGCTTACAATCAATGATCGCTTATAGCTATTAAATGTGACGTGGGGATGGAGCTCCCATGTTTCTCTTCAGAATAAACGCAGTTCTGACAAACCTATCCTTACTCATCACTTGCTCCGCACACTCCTAACTGATTTCACAGTGGCGTGCTGTCGTCTGCTCATTGTGAGCGGGATAATTACGCCTCATTAACAAGTAGCTTTCTTTGATGTGGAAATCACGTGCACATCGGGGAGAACGATTGTACCATCGTTGGATCATCCGGGTGTAATGCGTATGATACGAATAAAGAATACGAGACAGTATATGAGGGAGAGACAGTAGCCAAAGGCAAAAGCAGAGAAAGAAAAGAACAAAAAGGAAAGAGAAGCGTGTCGACAGTGCGGTCGCAATGAACGCGATCGATATTTGCAACATGCAGACTCTAACGCGTTCTCGTCTATTTTATTTGATTTGATTTTACTTTTTTTTAGAATGAGAGTGCTTGAGATACACTGAATATGTTCGATCGTTAGGATTCCTGAATTATTTCTTTAACTAGAAATTCCATTTCAATTCTTATTGAATTACGTATATTAATTAACGAAAAAAAATTTCTATTTCGATATTAAATATTTTATTTAAAAGATATATTAGAATTTTTTGGAAGCAAAAAATATAATATGATTACGTTATATATACAATAAAGACTGCAATATTATTGTTATTTATTAAAAAAAAACTTATCAATTACAATTTTTATTTACAAAATTATTATTGCTTACTAATTAATTTTTTTTTTATTTAAATGCGGACAACTCTTCTCTGAATTAGTGTAATCTAATTATTCTACAATACTTGCGTTAATGCGGGATCGAATTTGTATAACGCTGTGCACGTTTATAGTTTATTTGCTGCTCAAATAACATTTGTTGCGGTAGAACGTTCTAACAACAAAAAAATTGTTAATAAACATGAGCACATATTTGTAATACAGTTTTATTTCTACAAGTTTTACAAATATATGCTACGCTTTCGCGTAAGTAAATATGTTCGCGGAACTTCTGCAGAAGTGGATGCGTGAAAGTAAACTACAGGGATATTTGATAATGTAAACGGAATATCTTCCCGATTATGATCGACGTCAGTAGACAAATATACTTTGGAAAGTAATATTCGCGTGTTCCATGCCTACATATACTGAGCATTCGCGTGTGTACGTCGCTTGTATTTGTAACGGTAACGGAACGCGCGGGATCCTCTGTTTTCGGGATGTAGGGAACATTATATGTAGGGAACAGAAATTTAATGCACAGTTTCTAAGCCGATCGAAATAGTACAGCTGCGTAAGGAAGCTGTATTCTCACGAACGATACTCTCGTACGCGAGTATACGCTTACATGAAGTACAGAATATTTTATTTAAAATCTCTCTTCATATATCGGAATTATTTCTCCGATGTTTTGTGAATTTCTTCCGTGCAGAAAAATTACATTAGAATGACGAACAATTGATACTCGATCATGTACATTTTATATTTTTATTTGTCTGACAAATCACACAAGCTATTAATCACCACGTTACTATCATTCGCGCTATCGTCTCTTTACGAAGTGATAATTTATTAATGGAATCTTGCACCACATTTCCTAGAGAGATATGCGCCACTGTTCTTTCTTCGGTAACTGCTAACAAATGTCAAACTCCATATATGCTTGGAACGTATAAATTATTCATCAGTGGTTACGCTCGGTCGCAGAGCGTCTAGACGACGCGCGTTAAGCATAATAGCACTTGGGCTGTTACTTTGCGGGCTAACCGGATATTAATATAATCATCGCGCTTCGCTTGATTCGTTAGCCAGATGGTCATGTAGACAGCTTGTCAGATAGTGCGTCTATATTAATCAAGATTTGATCTGGATATATCAACTATGCAAATACATTAACTTAAACATAGAATAAGAGTCATCTCGTGCCCGTATCATTTGCATACAAATGATTATGAGTTAAAATTAAAATGAATTCTGCACGTTAACTGAAAAATAAAGCGTGAATTTTTCATTGTGGTCATTGTTATTTAAAACTCTTTTCTGATCTCTCTCTATCATCTATAAGTTGAAATTAATTCAGGTTTCATTTGGAAGTTAAAATATTTTTTGAAGAATGTTAATTTTGAACAAAAATTCTGTAGAAATAACTTTTTTTTCGCGAGAAGAGATTGTCAAAGAATTCATAAATCCGCGTCTCGTTGACGCTTTCTTGTATACTATTTCACTATTCAGCAACTCGGGAATTCAGAGATGGGAACCAGAAGGAAACTCATAACGCTCGCGAATTTGTTAGTCCTGTAACCCTTTTATGCTGGTCGAGTAAAGTTGTCCGTCGTCTTTGTCCGTCTACGTCAGCTGTCTACCAGCCGTTTGTTTCGCACTAAATAAAAAGGACTCTTCTACTTGCGAGGAGAGTAGAACGATAATGCGCCGTGCAAGGGAAGACGATCGTTTGTTCTTCCGACAATGCCGCTGGATTCCTGCTTAGAGACAGGAAAAACGGGCCAGACATGCCATGTACACCAGCGCTTCCATACGCTCGAAAGAACCAGCAGTGATGGCTCGTTACTGCCGGTACAGCTTGTGCATCGCGATCGATCATTAACTATTGGAAAAGCGATCAGTCGAAGGTGACGAGGTGGAGGTAGAGCACTCGCTTAATAACGCCTTCTCAGGCCTCCTTCAATTTTCTACTTATTTCAATATCGCTTTTTCTCTATTTGTTTTCGCCGACTATGCGAAATGAAAAATGTCTAACGTTGCAGTAGTTTATACAATATTTTTTTGCGTGTGACACATTTTAATTACCGCTTTCATAGATTTTTTTATTGTATCAATCAAATTCTCTCTCTTTCTCTCTTGACTTATTTTTTAGCGTAGCTTAATAAATTAATAATTACATAATTATGGAATTATTATCAACACTCAAACTTCAATGTAGAAAAAGATGCTTTGCAACTTCTGGCTAATGATCAAACCTTGTAGATCAGCTAAAAATTATGAAGACTGCAGTTAACACGCTGTTCTTCCTCAGACGAAAGAGGTATCGCGTGTGCAAGCAGGAATTTTTTCCGATATGGAAAAAGGTTCAATATCACAATACGCACATATTTACAGCTTAGGGATAGATTTTACAATTGCCTGTGGGGAACCCCTTGTTTATTTCATATGTTGGAATTATGTTGTTGTTTGAATTCTTTTAACTTTACCGCGATTATCTCGTCCCCTGCGTTCATTCTCACTTACAAAGATCTCTCGATCATTGCGAAGTTCCAAGCTTGAATTTGTAGAAAGTTTTGAAACTTGAACTTTAATTCTCAATTTTCAGATATAATTAACTATTTAATGATTGTTAAAATAATTTACTCCGAAAGTAATTATGAAATGTTACTTTAAATATTATATATAAAATGAGTAAATTATTAACTTTAGTTCCTACAAAAATATTCATTTAAAAGATTGTTAATTTTAAACATAGAGAACATCGATTTTTATAATGAACACAATATAACTCTTCTGATATAACAAGCTATTGTATAATGAGAAGAAGTTTCACGTTTAGTTTTAGTGTTTGCTCGTTTTCTAATTCCATGTCCATTAATTTGACAAGCATAACGATTAAATCCGTTACACGCGTGACAATCGTAATCAGAAGTTGATTTCTATCTGTGGAGATTTGCGACGGCTTTCATGCGAGCCAAATGGTGGGAATCGGGACAGGCGAAAGACTGTTCCCCCGAGACGAAAAATTTCTTACTTTTGCGAGAAGCGAGGATTTATACGACGCAAAGGTACTTGTGTCACTTTGAAACAAACTAATTGACTCCATAAACTTTCGCTATTTAGTGTAAATAATCATAAAGTTATACTGTATCAAATACAATGAAGTATATAACTTGTTTTAATAGGATAACTACAAATAAAATTGAATGAAAATGTGCTTTACGCAATTTATCGTATAAATCTTCCTGAGATAAAACAAATTCAGCGCTTATCACAATGAAAATCTGACAGAGAAAAACCAAAAATATTCTTAATTAACTGTGATGAAGTTTTTTTATCCTGTACCAATGTAAAATACAACGAACGAGAAGGGATACTAGAATTGAATACTATATAGGATTCTTTTCTGAATAGCTGTTTCTCATTGTCCTATCGCGATTAATTCGACAGGCACCTCGCTTGAATCGTAACTCAGGCGCGACAACCGTGCATAGTCGGATCCTGATTTGTATCTGCCGTGATCTGTGACGATCCCAAGAGGGAAGAAAGAACTGTAGGAGAACAACGAGCGAGTGAATGCGGTTGAGTGTCTCGGAATGAGAGGTAGAGGAACCCCGTCGTCAATTGGAGTCCCACGAGAAATCACAGTGGGCAGGAATACATGGGGGGGCTCGTCAACTGCTAGCTGTTGAACGCGTAATTCCTGAATGAATAGCCGTGACAAAACCGTAAACGACCGTAATTGCGTTCCGTGAGGTCGTCGCATTCCGTGTCGATCGGCGAACCGCGAGGTCGAAACCACCCTGTATGAAAGACTACAATGTTTCGTGATATCAACGCGCTTCGTATCTCCATTATGGTATCCTTAATCACGTTGCAACCACGAATATTTAATATGACATACTTTTTAACGCTAGGAATTTTTGCGTTACAACCAAAATTATTTTAACATTGATATAAAAAGTGATTCATCCAATTTCATAATTGCTCAATATAATCCGAATTAATGTTTTTCAAATATTAGTAATTAATAGATAGTAATTATAAAAATTTTTTACAATCCGTAATGAAAAGAAGAAAATATTCGAGTAAATATATTTGTAAATATATTTGTTATGAATTAAAATTATTTTTAATATTAAAATTTAGAAAAATTTTTGAGCAAAAAAATGAGAGCAAAATGAGAAAATTAAAAATTTGCATATTTACATTTTTTAACAGCGCTTTTTTCTTTTTTTTATCATAAATTAAGACAATCGATTGGAGAAGTGAAAAACACATTCAATTAAATTTAGTACATATCATAAATTTTGTACTCGATGTCCGCCTCAGGCAATTATTGACGATTTTCCTTTTCCAATTGCGAGAGCAGTTATAGCCAACGTAATATATCTTTGTTCTCTTTTTAGATCTTTCTTTTCTCGCTTTTCTATATGGCATAGATATAACATGTC
>Ga0157364_1005310_pt1 | contig 13090 bp, 5 predicted proteins | sample AttsexASBM2_FD_111476 | JGI IMG/M metagenome (GOLD analysis project Ga0157364, IMG submission 111476) | Fungus gardens microbial communities from leaf cutter ant in Ribeirão Preto, State of São Paulo, Brazil - Atta sexdens ASBM2 | ecosystem: Host-associated > Fungi > Mycelium > Unclassified ... | reverse complement strand
GTAGGACGAACTTCCCCTAGTCCTCCTCCACCTAGTCCGCCACCACCGAGTCCCTTCTCGCCGAAGTTCTTGCGGAACATAAGATTCATGACTGACTTCGATACACGATCTCAGGTCGCTGTCGACGTATTTCTCGTGGTGTGTATGTGTGTTATTTTTCTCGGCTTTTTTTTTTTAACTTCTACTCGACCATTCGATACGCACGGTCGATTCGACGAGTGCTCGAGAATGCGCGTGGAAGAGAGGCAGTGGTGGTGGTGGCGGTGCGCGACAATCACAAGAGGATACGAGGGTGTTTTAGCGTTTTTTTTTTTTTTTAAATTCTTTCCTAAGTCTCGTTAAACGATTTCATATTAGACTTTATGAGCTCTCCGATAAAAGTTTTCTCTTTTTTCTTTTTCTTTTTTTTTCATACGATTCTGGACACGCTGATTCGTTAACTCATGGCGAAATATACTACGAGTACAACAATCTTGACACGTTACAAACGCCAACTTGGGCATATGATGTCGCGCTCAAACACAGAAGAAACCGACGTGTTGCAACGTCGGACGACATTGGGATTGGGATTTAAACTGCTCGTGCGATGGCACTGACAGTGAACCCCGGCAGCGAATGGTCGGTGCACTTAACTTTTACCGACTTCCTGCTGCCGTGTAGTTCTAAAGCACTCACGTAGTTGATCTAGGTCGAACAAGAAGAATAGTAACGATCTTTTACCGCGCGATTTCGGTCGAACTTTTCGAAGGATAATCGACGCTTGACTCCAAAATACTGAGAATAAGTAAAATCTACGCATTACATGTATATACGTAAAAAATTTCTTTAAATGAAAGTAAGTTTAAGTGTCAACATTTAATTTTAAGACTTTTGTCAAATTGATAATAATATCAACATTACTGTAAAAATAATATTATACAGCAGATGCAATATTAAATTTTTATATTAAATATTTAATTATGTGAAGATTAGCACGCGTAATTGTTACTGCTCGACTTAAATTAATTTTAAAAATGATATTATTAATTGATTATTAATTTAAAAAATGTTTCACAATGAAAGGAATTTTGTTATTATTAATTTTTAATTCGATTCTAAAAAGAATATTAGAAAAAAGGATTGAAAAAGGAAATTAATAGAAGAAAAATTAAAAATAAGATGTACTAAGAAAAACGATCAAAAAATAAAAAAAAATAAGAAGGATTATACACATAAAAGAATGAAAAATTAAGATATGAAGCATTTACCTAGAAAAAGGAAGATGCAAATAAAACATTGAATAAAGAGGATTAAATAAGAAGGATTAATTAAGGAAAGTTAAAATTGTTAAAGAAATTTGAAAGAATATCATAAAGATGTAAACGAATACAAGCTTGTACAAGGAAGTTTAATTAAAGAAAAAAAAAACCAAAAAATTAGAATTCACTATATGTTATACGTATCTAATTAAAAACTTTATGAAACTTTTAGTTTAAAATTTACATTTTGAAAATTACCTCCTCCGAAACTTACATATGTGAATACAGATTGTAGTCTTTCCGAGTCATTTCATGCCTAGAATGCAGCCAAGGCTATCTTAAATCCACTTTGGACGATCTGAGCGATAATTTGAATGATAATTAAAGTTTAATACAGAATTCTCTTCATAATTTAATATATGTTTTAATATTCTTAAATGATTATATATTGTAAATATTCTTTAGATACGTTTTGTACATATGTATATTCTAACTCTATTTTTTCTTATATATTTGAAAATATATGATAAATATCAACAGAATTTTGTTATAAATTAGAGAAAATCTAAAGTTGATTTAAAAGAATAATTTTTTAATAATTAATTGAGGAGTTTAATATATATAATATAACTGATAGAGAATAAATAAATATGTAATTTGTCAAAACTGAATGAACGCGAACATCGCGAATCGTTTGTGTCACATCAATTTTTTTACTTTTCGAATAAATTTTATTGTGTGGCGCTTGAGCGAAACATTACGAAAATCGGAAAACATTTAACGATTTAAAGCATAGAACTTTTGATTATTTTGATTTTTTTATTTGAAAACACTGTCGCAATTCGTTTTTTGATTTGAAATAGTGCTTTATTGCTTTATGCATATATCTTATGCACCTTTGTAATCTTGATGAAATCAAGTAGTTGATTGAAACCGAGATCATCGAAAAAGATAACGATAATTTTGTTGCACAAGATAATCACTCATACATAAATTCTTTTTATATAATCTTCTAGTTCGGTACATTCTAAATAATGACATAATAAAATTCGTATCAGTCTTTTGCGGTTATTATATCCATTAATTTTTAATATTATTTTTAATATTTAATAAATATCCATTTATATAGTATTTTGAATATTAAGTAATATTAAATATATTTTTTTGCTTTTATTAAAAATAATCCACGCTATTTAATATTTCATTGTTTATATAATTTACATTAAAAATTTCGGTTTAAATATGCTTAACAATATTTTCACTTTTTCAAAAAAATTAAATTTATAAAAATGAAAAATTTTAATTAACCGCAAAGTAGTAACGCACAACGTCGGATTAAAAGTGGCACGGGTAATGCGCGCGTCAACTAACGTTTGCCTCTTCGTGGGAGAACTGTCTCGTCGTAGAAACGACACAAGCTTTAATAGCGAGTCTCTCGATTGATTTAAAGTATACTGCTTTGTCACGGCAGCACAGATATATGCAAGGTAAAATGCGTGAAAACAAGAGATTACTTGCGATTCAGTTTAATGCTCAATATTTTACTTGATAGTGACAAAGGTAAAAGATTGCAATTCGTATTGATTCTTATTTTTTCAATATTTTTAGAATATATTGGTTGCACTGCCAAGAAGATTTTCTATAATCATCTGATGAATAAAATCTCCTCATATCTTAAAATACTAACTGCTATTCTTGATATTAATAATGCACTAACGATGCTTTAATTTCCATCATATAATTTTTAAATATATAATATTGTTATATAATATTTTTATGAAAATAATTTTCTGAGGAATTTTGCTGGAATGTTATTTTTACAGTACTTAAATTTTAAAAACGTTTTTTGAAATAAATGCAAAGTATTTACTAAAACATTTGATTCGATAGTTAAAGTTTACAGCGTACATTTTTCAAATAATTTTCCAATGATATACACATACTTTAAGATTGATTTTAGTATTCCAGTATTCTAGGATCAGTTCTTCGATATTAGTGGGAAATGAGATTAAGTTTTTTCTGCTTAAATTTTTTCTTTGAACGCGTATCTGATGATTGCTGTGTACAACAATTAAGTTAATAAGGTGAATGTCTTACTATTTTATTTGATCTATAGTTATAGGAAGAGGTACGTGACCGTGAGTTTATTTTAGTTATTGAACTCAAGATTGTCGTTTCTACTTCTTACATAAATGTTGCAATAAAAGTGACGTATACGTCTTAAAAACTGTTAGAATATCTAAATAGGAAAGGTTTTCTAATAAATTTCGCTGCAGCATCATTTTTATATCCATTTAATTGTAATATAGTATGTTCAAACATTTCGAAATTGAAAATGAAAAATATATAAAATAAAAATGATGAAAATTTGAAGTTATTGACATATTATAATTTAATATATTCTAATCATGTATGAATTGTGCGTACGATTTATTGATTTTTAATCTAAATGTATGAGTTGTAAAAAATTATAAGAGTAAGGAAATATCTACTTCGTTTGAAACAAATAAGCGAGTGATTCAATTGGCTAAACGTTTTAGTTACTAATTACGTACGACAAAAACAAATTGCGCGAATACTGCAATGCTGTAGCAATGAACTACTGAAATTTATCTCTCGTTTCTACAAAATCCTCTGATCTTGTTTTACTATCGAGTCACGTACCATGGAGAAAATTCAACTTTTCTTGGTAGTAAAACAAGTGCCGAGATCAAGATTTATCCCTGGATTTACACTAAAGTGCTGTATCATTACTGTCATAAAGTGTGGCTGTGAACATATATGTAATTATTATATAAATATTAAGAATTATTCTAATCGTTATTTATTATTATAATCTAATTTGTCATTATAATAACTAATTAAATTTTAAGTGTTAGATACGAAATGTTAATCATGTTTTAACTACAATTATTCTACTTATCACTTACAAATATTTTAAAATTCAACACTAAGTTGACTTAAATTAATCCAAGATTGTTTATCACTCTTTACTTTTTTAAAAATCACTTTAGTGTTAAATTATAAATTGAATATTTTCTTTTTATTTTTATTATTTTAACATACTCGTATATCATAATTTTACAATAAGCCATTTTAACAATCGAATTTCAAACGAATCTTTTTAAAAATTAAAAAGACAAGATAAAGGACTGAGCCGAGCAAGAAAATTTTTTGATATTTTTTTTAATTCTGATCGATTATTTTAATTTCATCATGAGTTTAATTTTTTTCTGTAACAGTACAAAACGCTCTTAGTACGATATTAATTTTTTTACTTCGAAAAAGAGAACTTTATATTCGAAAGTTATAAATATTTTCTTACGAAATTTCGATAGTCACACTATCTTGACCAATCATTAACAGCTGCGACTACTGAAGGAAGCAGAGTCGGTCAAACCCCATGCAAATTTCGAAGTTTTACGAAGGAAGCAAGCGAGCAGCTGTCTTCGCGATAATATGTACAAGGGCAAGATGGTCGTCTATCATCGCTGTCGGAATGCCATTACGAGCGAGACAACACCGACATAAAACTCACAGTTGATTAAAAGCTGTAATTATACATAGGGAACATTCTAAAGATCCATGAATATTTTTTACAACATAATGAGAACACAGTGAGTGACAAATGAATGCACTATTATATGACGAGAACGAAAGCAGGAAAATGGGTAAAAGTATATAATCGATGGATAATACACATAGTTGAACCGTATTAAATATTCATATAAAGAACGTTCAAGCATTAAATCCGCGATAAAATGAAAAATATTGATTTGTCGTGCGTAAAGTAATAAAATTATAATATAGGAAATATACTTTCATATGAATATAATAATTTGATAAGTTATAAATATATGAGAAATAATGAGTCGTGATAAAAAAAGAAGTGGATGCGTTGCTGCAATTATTTATTCAATATTTATTCAATTATTTATTCAATATTTAATCTTCCGCGATGAAAGGGTGATAGAAAGTTATCTTACGTATAAACTGCATGGAATTATATCGCGATTATGCAACGCATCGGAAACAATGACGTTATCGCTATAAAAGAGCGAATATCTGCTTAGCTTCTGTAGATCGATGTTATATTGAAATATTCATAAGAAACTTGATTGGCGTGAGTGCACAGGCGCACGTTGCAAGGATAAAGCATGGAATAATAGAAAATGACGGTTGTTAAGAATTTTTTTCTATTTATGTTTCCGACATTAATAACTGCAGCGTTCGGAATTTAAACTTTGTTCCGCACAATTTCAATACGTAATTTCTTTCGTTAGATACTTAAAAGAAAATTATCATTTATATATCGGATATATTCATTGGCATTGATGCGTTTACTTGATTCAGTAGACAGACGAAGAAAAATAAAGTCACGACAAGTTGTACAGAGGCATTTATGAAACATGTGTTGCAATCGATCGATTTCGTATTGTAATATTCACACTACACGCGATTAGATGGAAAAGTTCGGATTCGGGCGTCTCTGCGGTAACGCAAACAAACGGCGTGACGGTCATGCCGTGACATTTGGATCAGTTTCGTACTTAAATACCGTGACTGAAATGAGCGACTTTATTTGTGTTTTTATGCGAAAATTAACTTCTTAACTTTGAAATAAAAATGTAATTTGATCTTGCGATTCGATAAAGATAGTGCCGTGTGCAAACCGCTATCTTACTACTTCAGGTAGTCTGTTGACATTCGGGTAGTTTTTCACCACGTAAAAAATTCAAGGTAACATTGATCACAGGATTATCGAGATAATAAGAATGATCGGTATCACGCTGATACTCACGGAACACGTGTTCCGCGATCGATCCGTAGATCGATAATACGTTGAAATATTCACACGCGTGACACGGACGCACGCACTCTATTGTGACAGGCGGATTCACAGGATGACAGGATGACAATGCATACAATGGTATATCAATATACATAGCGCGAGATGAAAGGAAGGCTTTTTCTACGGAGAAAACACTACGACGACACGGGATTTGAGAGCAGAGCACAGACACTCACGACACACACGTATTTTACACGCGGTAGATCGATACTGTATTGAAATATTCACTGTAACGCGATGTGTGCCTTGACGGTGATACGTCAAGGTCCCTCCACGAAGGTTATTATCTCTGCTTGTCTGAGCTTGCGCTTGATCCAGACATGCGGTGCCAGCTCGATAGCGCGATTGCCTTTGTGATGCTACTTGGAGTCGAGGGTGGGTACAGTTCTGAAAACGCACTCGCGATGTTGACTCAAGTGAAAGCGCGTGCTATCGCGTTTCTCTCTTTGAAGAGCACGGAGAAGAGATAGAGAGTGAGAGGAATGGCAGAATGGAGTGGAGGCTCCGACGGCGCACTTCTGGTGAACGGCACTCTTGCACTGAGACGTGCACGAGGCGTCGCGACGCTCCTCAGGGTCGAGGAAACCGCGGTCCCCCGCGACGCGCCGCAACTAGAGACACGAGACACGTGGGAGTCGCTACGCGATTCCTGCTTAATTCACGATTCGCGAAGTAATTGCTCTCGCATGCAATTCCGATAATATCTTTTTGTTGTCGGAGGAGTGACTAAGTTATTGCGCGTCGTCGCATTTGGCGAGCATCATTAGCGATGATAATATCTATTTTAGAAGCACTCTGACGCAGACAAGAACTTTGAGACGCTCGCGATCAAATTAGAAATTTTGGTTTTAATGAATCGTATAATATGAAATGATGCTATTGTATCCATTTCTGAAGGAAATATTATTTTACCTGCGTGAATAAGGATATTCATTTCTGCAGCATTTTTAGCAGATTTAAAATTAGAGCTCTTGTGATGTTGAAAAAATTTTCAAAAGAAACTTTATATTTAATGAAATAATATTTTAATATAATTAATTTATATATAATACAATGTTTCTATCAAAATCAATTTGTGCTTTTATACTTTTTACAATGAAACGAACATTACATAGAAAATAAAAGAAATAATGTGAAACACTATGTGATTATAAGGGAGGGCGATTATGTGGAGAACAGAACAAAGACGTCATGAATTTTCACTAAATTAGACTCCGAAAGCCGAAAACGCGATTTTGGATTCACTAATGTGCAAACGCTTCTTATCACGCTCGTAAAATCACAGTAGATAAAGTCAAGCTTTTAATGTTTATTCGAATTATCTATTATAGATATCTCGCATTTTTCTTTTGATCAACTTAAAGACTCTCGACAACGTTCTGTATTCTTTATTCGGATAATTTAAATATAAACAATATATAAAGCTATTTATTGTGTTCAATTCATTTTCAATGTAGGAATTGTAGGAATTGTTGAAATAAACACAAATGGAATAAACACAAATGTGTAGGAATTTTTAGAATAAAATAAGAATTGTTAAAATTCGATCCGTTAAAGAAAAAGATTAATCAAAATACGAAAATCTTTATTTAAATGTCACTTAATTTACAATGTTTTACATTTTACGTGAGTAATGGCGAATTAAACGTACGACCAAGTGTTTATTTGCCGACTAGATTTTCGTGTATGTACACGCATTGTCCTAAATATCCATATAATTAATTACAACGCTAATTACAGAAATGTGACATTTTGGAAATTTGATATGAATATCTGCGAAGCAATGTTTATTATTCCAATAAAAAAAGTTTTAAAAGAATCGATTATCACAAACAGAATAGCGCATTCTTTCGCATATTGTAAAACTCTATCTATTAGCGTCACGGTTTCAACTTTAATCCGTGAGTTGAATTGAAAAAAAGTATTCGCAGTAGTGCTTATAGAATATAAAAAAATAGTTTGATATGTATCTTCATGAAAGTTAATTTATAAGGCGATGAAAGAATCAAGTAAGTGTATTCTTTTTTATTGAATATGTAAAGTAAAGGTAATCATATTATTTGAAAGTGACATAATAAATAATTAGGTAACTAGATCGATAATTAAAATGTAATGATTTTATTATTATCCAATTAAAATTCCGTAATTAAAGTGATATAATTATTATTTAATTATTTAGCATGAATATCTTGCATTAAAAACGTATTAAATTCGACAATAATGGTATTCTTTTTGTATTATATCGGCAACATAACATTTTTGTAAGTGATAAATTCTGGTCACGAATTTAGCGGGGAACTTCTATTTTTCACTACGGAATTTTTCTGACGTCGTCCGTCGTTCTTTGCTTGCCAAGAATCACACAGTTCGTGACTGACAGACAAGGTAACTTTTTTCCCTTTTCGCGGGTCAATAGTTACAACGTGCATGTTGAAACAAAGAATCGAAAACGAAAACTGCATACTCAACTATCACGATTGTTGCATTTCATAGTCTTTTATACTTCGAGTTACCGACTTGGCACACATGTCGTTCCAATAAGACAATTCTGGAATGTGTATTGCTAGAAGTACTTCAATTTATTTCTTTCACATTAGAGATTTCATCGTATGTTTACTTTATTCTATTTCTTATTATATTATCTCACTACTTGGTTTTCCCTATTCGTGTGGTCTGATAGAGATTACAAAGAATAGTAAAATATTTCTGTAGAAACTTTAAATTGTCAGACATAATTGGTCTCGAATTTAAATGATTTGACGATGTCTGCTTTGCTTGATTTTTTGACTTCACGATTGAACTTCTTCAGAGAGATAAAATTTACCATTATATTTACATTTAAGTGTCGCGACATAACTGTGTGTTTATTCTTGGCATACATTTGAAAACTAAAATTGTCTCAAGGTATTAATAGCGAGACGGTGATATGGTAGGACTATGAATATCTCAAGGTGTTTAACGTGACAGACGGTTCGTATTGGCGCAAATCGCTTGAACGACGCTTGGAAACCGATTTGGAAGTGTCAACGAAAGATCGATCGACTTCGATCAAGGAATTGTGTTGCTGGAGTTGCGCCATTGTATTGTGACACTTCAATAGTTCGCGAGGCATTTCGATCACTTTGTCCGTGTACTTTATTCAAATTTCTGTGAGACATTATTTCTGAAAGCATGCGGGAATCTTCTACCTTCGCCTAGTTTAAAATCTCCTTTTGTTAATACATTGTATGATTTTGAAGTAAAGACATATTTTTAAATATTTTCTTTATATATTGTTTTTTTTTTTAATATCTTCTTTAATATTTTCTTTTTTTGAATAATTTTTAATAAAAATATTTGAAGTGAAAATATATGTAATAGAAAAGATCCGCACATGTAAAGTGAAGAATGTTATATGAATATAAGCATGATGTATGACATATAAACGCTTGTACGATCATTGGCCGCTGGAAAACGAGAAAATAAATTCAAAAGATTTGCATGCTCGCTTTCCGGATTACGACATATTCAGAATTACGAGTACAACATCGATTAGATTGCAGCTTGCGTGCGTTTTGTAACCTTGCATGAAAACCTAACATCATCCTGTGACTTACTGTATCTGATGGAATGGCTAACATTTTTTAGGCAATGCAATAGATAGGTATATTACTTTGAGTAAAAGCTATCTTGTACTTTTTTTGTAAAATGCCAAAATGCTGCTTTAATTAATTACTTCGTGAAAAAGCATAATCGAATCCATTACTTGATTGCGTTTTTTAGACGAATTTTCATTTGTATGCGAAATAGAATTATGTTATTAAGTTTCGATAGCTAATACCTTTTTAATTTTGAAATTAAAAAGAGATAGAAGAGACTCCATACTTTAATTTCCACTTATTACACTTTAGAATTATTTTGGCACCGATAACGAAATTCAAGCATTATATTTTCTAATTAACTTATTCTGAATATTTTTATCGTTGCAATGCTTCATAATAATTCCTGTTTACATTAGTTAATTATAAAACCACCTGTGACATATTTGGCACGCTGTCCAATCCGTTTTTATATATATTCATTGGAAAGATATATAGATCTATAAATAACTTCTAAATAAATTTGTTTTTTTAGGAAATTTAATTTTATCAAATCTTTTAGTCTCACGGAAGGATGTATCATTTTTCATATATACATGAATGTTATCGGTATATTGAATCGATATATTGATATGATCATTGTTCCAAATATAGCAACAAAAAAGTGATGTTCCTTTATCAAATATACATTTCAAACATATTTTCCGTAAATAAAAAACATATGTAAAAAATGTACAGAATATATAGAATTAATTTTCATTTAAACAACAGAAATTTTATTATTACTTTAAAATAAAAATTACATTTATCATTTTAGCGAAATGAATTTTTTTATCGTTTGTTTTTGTCTCTCTCTTTTTATTAAATTATTTCATAATAGAAAGATTTAACACATACATAAATCTTTATGTTAAAACAAATAATAACATAACTATTACAGTAAACGGTATGAAAAAAATAATCCTTAGAAGTTATAGAATGGAAATTAAGTATCATTAGATTGTTGAATCCAATGGTTATATATAAAATAGCCTATGACATTTCATATCGCCTCGCACGATCTGATTTGTGATCGACAAATTTATCATTTCATTTTTATCTATGTAAAAGCATTAAAAAAACATTGGCACGTTTTTTAGCCTAATGCAGATTTTAATTTAATTTCTCTGTTGCGACCTTCAGACAAATTCGTCACGGTTAATACGCAATATCGCCTTCCATTATATTCTATTTTCGTGTCAAATCCAAAAACGCTGCTTTATTAACTCTTGCATGAGACAAGTCGAATAAATTCTTTTGTTCATTATAATTTTAACTGCCAAATTATTTTCTGATTTAAAAGTTTTTTTAAATTTTTTCGTGTTTAATTAAATAATAATATTAATTTTGCTTTGCTAAAAAATATAATTTTGAGAAATTGTTTAAATATTTTGATAATACCTTATACAATATGTTAAGTCCACTAAATATAACATCTTGACATATACTGCAGTATTGCGAAACGTTTGAATGTGACTACACTGCAGCGATAATGTTGCATAAATACATAAATATCATTCTCCAGGTCTTGGGGAATATATAGAAAATTTATGCGTATAGAGAGATGCGTGCACTTTGCGAATCTCGCTGGTTTTACTATAGATCTTGATCTTAAATGCATTCACCTTAAATTTGGTTAATGGATATATAAAATGTAAATTGAAGCGGGAAATATTGTTACTTTATGATTACAATGCATTATTTAGAAAAGAATGTGTGTTATTATATTGCACAGTTTAAATATTTAATTTACAAATAATTTAAATGATTGATTGTATATATTGTTCATATATGAATTGTTGTTATATGAAAGTTCTCATTGTTCTTGCTTAAATTTGCGAACAGAATGTGAATATTAGTGCAAGCCGCGATAAGTTCCGCAGGCTTCACGTATCCCTTGGCAATCATTACTTGCTTCACTGAATTACTATTCAGATAACAGCTATCCTCTTATTTAATATAATCATGTCAAGATCATTAAAATTATATTTAGATGTAAACGAAGAATCCGATTAATTGAGAGAGATGTACAGATTTATTATTAAGTTTAATATATTTAAAACAATTTTTAATTCAACTTAATTATCTGATGTTTTTATAAAAAAAGAATATTTTTTTTGTAAAAATGATATGTAAATTAATATTAATATTACAGAATAATATTTGTGACACAATTATGTGTGAGGAATATTAGTCATTATAATGTCATTATAAATTCGTGAATACTAATTAGATTGTAATCTTATTGCATCTAACCGAAGTTTTTCATTCACGGACGACATGTGTCAACAAAACAAGATGAGATTCACTCACGAAATTTACCTGTCTGCATGTCGAGGATAAACACCTGGCGATGTACGATAATTTATTCGCACATAAAAAGCTCTAGGGATCACAAACATTATTTTAGCGAGACAATTATGCTTGTCCCCCGAACTTCATTTTATGGCAGAGCCGTCAACACATTTCGAGTTTTATGATATCCTGCAATTTCATAACACAATTTGGAAATAGTACACATTAATCCAGCACAGAGATTTCAAGATTTTGAAGGAATTAAAACTTTAATGCAGAAGTGGAAAATGATGTAACATTAGAACTTTAGAATTTCCAATTAGCGATCTGCTATATTAACACTGGATATGACTATTTATCAGATATTTTAGATAAATTATGTATAAAAATGAAAATGTGTACAGAAACTAATAATGATTATATAACACATTATATAATAGAACAATTAAAATCATTGACATTGTTGTAATGTTATATAATGAAATTGAAATCTGGATTCTAACAGAATTCTGAGTTGTTTATCCTATTCTTATATAATGATATCAAATTAAATACTTTTTTAAAAATTTTTATTTACGCATACATCAATAATAATTTTTTTTTCTAAAAAGATTACGATATCTGTACAGTTATATATTTTATAAAAAGTTAAATTTAAATATTTTATCTATTTTTTTTTTCAAACTAATTAGACATATTAAATCTCTTTAATAATTATTTTTAAAAATAATGTAGATTGTTGTAACAAAAGTTAAGAGTTTATCATTTGTGTCATTTCCTGCTATAGTTCAGTACAACAACTGACGCCGCAAACAGAAAGTGTAATTAATCTAAGAGCACGTTGCACTCTGGTCAATGCTTTCCATTCCACGAAATGCTATAAATCTTATCGTGCAAAAAATACGTATGAAATGTAGGAGTGCGATTTTAATAGGAATTACTAATACAATCGTGTGACAAAAAATACTAACGTTCAACTAACATTTCAGAACATATACAAAACGGAAATTGTCGAGTATTGGCTATATAACGCTGTTCCTTATAAAATATGAACATTTAATTTTTCTTAATTTTAAACACTTACTGTT
>Ga0157364_1005309_pt1 | contig 13091 bp, 8 predicted proteins | sample AttsexASBM2_FD_111476 | JGI IMG/M metagenome (GOLD analysis project Ga0157364, IMG submission 111476) | Fungus gardens microbial communities from leaf cutter ant in Ribeirão Preto, State of São Paulo, Brazil - Atta sexdens ASBM2 | ecosystem: Host-associated > Fungi > Mycelium > Unclassified ... | reverse complement strand
TTCATAATTCTATTCATCATATCGTAATTGAAAAGAAATGTTTTTAAAGCTGAAACATTGTTCTTGAATGGTATAATTACTAACTTTTTTACACATGTAAGAATGATATAAATGACAACATAACATAAACTTTTGTTTCAATTCTTTTTTAAAAATAAATAATATAATCTGTATCTTTTTACAGAAGAATTTTGAAAGAGAGCTGTGTATGATTTACAAATTTTAATCGTATTTTTTTAAAACAACATTTTTTTAAACATACACTAACATATGGATACGAAGTCGATAATAAATCAACCGTCATTACTGCCGATCTTTAATCCGTTTATAGCTAGGGGTATCAAAAACTGTCCACGCGACCTTTGAAAGTACTTGACAAGCAGAGTGAGCGCACGAAAATCTGGGTTACGTCGAAAGAAGCGATATCGAATGTCCTTTTCTATCGCGTGCGCTTAAGCGGGTCAACGTGAATATAATCTGTGATTATTCACTGGACAATGTGCGCGCGATTCATCGACCGGTGCAAAAATCTCACGACTGCGGGGCGCGTACGTGCGAGCGCGCTCAGACCTGTTCTATCATCTAGTTTGCTCGAAAAATCGATGATTTCACGTTTAACGTTTCAAGGGGAGAAATTTCTGAAAAATTGCCCGCACAAAGTCCATATCTAGGCTCGTTACTGTAATTCCGTTTTTACTCATCTAGCTGGCTGGAGTGCGAGTGCTGCTAGACGCACGCGATGCACTCTCTCTCTCTTCGCGTTTTGGACTTTTTTCCACGGTCGTGACGAGATATCTGGCAGGTTGGTCGACCGAGTTCTCCTCTCAGAGAACAGGCCTGGCGCAGTGCATATCGATCGAGTTAGGATTCGAGAGGTTCGCGTGTCATGGGTCAGGTGGGTCGAAGCCTTCGGCAGGAAGACGAAGGAAGGAGAGGAAGGTTGCTTTCGTTCTAGTTCTCGTATATACCTTAAGTACCGACACCTTCCGCCTCTACTGACACCATCGCCATCTCGCTATCCTTTTCCTCTCCTGCTCCTCTCGATCTTTTCATGCAGGTCGATGTTTACATAAAAATACTAAGTTTACGATCGATCAGGGATATGGAGAATCATTCCTCGAGGATAGGTATTTGAATTGTCCTGCATAAAATGTACCGGGTAAAAATGATCGAATCTGACAGTAATTTGTTCGGTAAATTATGATAAATTATAGTAAATTATTTGATAATTGATATTTAGAAAGCTAGTAAAATGATAATTTAGACAAAATTACAAAAATAAAGAAATTTTGATATAGTTCCAAAGAAGCACTTATCTTTTGAGAGATAGATAAGATACTTTGTTTAAATTATGTATATATTTTCTATAAAATATTTTGATAGGTATTCTTTCTGTATAGTGATAGTAATTAAGAAAGTAGACACATAGTAACTTCAAAAAAATTGAACATATTATTAAGAAATTTAAGAAGAATAATATTAAGCTTCAATATTAAGTACTTTTCAAGTGGATTGTACATAAGGAGTTTCATTGAGAGGATAGCAAGCTTTAGAGCTTCAATGATAACAAAGCTTGTTTACAAACACAGTTTTACTAACGCATAAGATTTAATGAGATATAAGAAGAATGTTGTTTTATCTTATGAATTAGTTTAGAATAAATACATTCTATTTACGCATAAAATTATCAAAACAACGAATTTGAAAACATCAAAATTATCAATAAATTGTCATCATCTTACCGTAATTTTACTGTAAGTAATCCTCACATTAAATCTGACAATTTACATCTTCAGTTGCGGGTATAAAAATCCAAGATTATAAAAAGAGGTCGTAAGAAGGAAAAGTACCGGCACATAGTTGCGAGAAAGAAAGAGAAAGTCGATACTGAAGTCATGGATATTAAATCAGCCGTGATTGGATAGTGCTTTTATACGCTCGGAATTTTACCGTGGCTGGAGTTGGTTTTGACTTATTAATTTCTCATCAGCGACTTGGCGCAGAGGCATCGACGGATGGCCGATAAACATATCCGGAGTAGAAGATAGATCTGGCATATGCGGTAACCGTAACTTATTTACTAACGCAACCCATTTATACGAATTCGCAGTGGACTCGTCCACTGGGTACACCGGGAGATCGGGCTAGTGTATACCCCGCGGTTGGGGTTTCTACGTCCATCGACAAATTATAACTGTTTCCCGATATGCCCGCAGGACACCCTCACATGGTCGTATAATTAAGCCATTTCTATATTATACAGAACAGCATGTATAGATCGCCCGGATACGGCCCTCTCTGCCTTCTCTCATTTGCTCGCGCGCGATACGAATTATATGCCGTGGCGCCTGAATAAATAACAGAGCCGCCGCCGGACACTATCGAACACCCCGTTTACTCAATATTTAATCGTCCATTGTTCAGCGCTCTCTTATAGCGATGTTTCTCTCTTTTTCGAGGCGCGCTCATTGGACCGGACCGGAATAATGGTCCTCGATGTAATCGCCGCATTTCGCCAGCGATATTTTCAACGATGAACCTGATCTGGCGCGAGCGACCGACATTTTCGATCGCCTTTACGTAAGCGTGAATTCGTTGAAAATTTATAGCGATCGCGTTTCAATTCGCAAGAAATATTTTATAATCGTACAATATCTTTCGATTAATTGAGTGGAATAGATGCGTTGCTAAATAATTATTTGCGAAAAAGGTGCAATAATTTAAAGCGTTATAGATCTTCCTACCATATAAAAATGTCAAAAGAGATCGTTAAAAAAGGATATATTCCTTTATACATACATTCTGTTTTCTTTTTCATCTGACAAAATTGTTTCTTATTTCAAGTATTTTTCGCCGCTAGTTTCCGTTTTGCCGTTACGAGTTTGAAACTTTTCACATTAAGGGAGGAATGACCTTTATAATAGTGTCCCGCCGCCTTATCTTTTTCTTCATTAAATGCTATTTATGCTCATGGAGACTCATTAATCCTATAATAATATAGCTGATGACGCGATTAGTTTGGCTATGATATTTAAGAGGCTAAAACTATCACGTCGCGTCGCGGCGTTATTTCGTGCGGCCTTAATGCGTTTTTAAGTATATTTTTGTATATCGCGTATATTCCGCTCTTTTTTTTTTTGCAACGACGTTTAGCACTTAATTTTTTTCTATCGCAAGTCGTGTGGAATACACTGACGGCGAAGGCTTGTTGGCGTCGCGAGGCGAGCGGAGAGCTTTTTGAAGCGATAAAGCTTTCGGGACAAATATCCATTATGCAGTCGCTTCAGGGACTCGGATTTGTCGATAATATCGCACCTCTAACTTCTGCCACCTGCGGAGGGAACTTTTATTAAATTTACATACCCGTTGTGTTCCCGGCCTTTATTTAAATTGGCACTCGAATCGTGCACAGGGGAGTGTTAATATCGCATCGCGTGGAGGAAAAACAATAGCAGGTTCAATCAGCTTTTATACAATGTCGCGGGCTGAGTTGAGATAAAATCGAATGAATTGTAGCACGTTATTGCCTTGAACGTGATTACTATACGGAGTTTCTTTTACAAATCTTATTTAGACGGCGGGATAACGCGATAGCGATTTATGCGACGTCACTTTATATGGTAAATTATATACGTCGCATAATAAGTCTAATTTGAATAGACGTATCGCGAAACGAGATCGATACAATTTTCCGCGTATCTGCCCATATCTCTTCATTTGTCAGCGAAATGCCGCTGGTTCGTAATAATCACAAGTATGGAATAACCCAATGTGAAAAGTACGAGGAATACTTCAAAATTTTTCAAATACTCTTTTATTTTACCTTTAATAATCAGAACTCTTTGGAAAAGAATCAAAATTTTATTGCTCTCGATTACAGCTATAAAAACTACACCTAAGTTTCAAACCATTCTGTTTAAAGTACAGAATGCAAATAAACATCCGTTTTACTTCGATTGATAGAAAAAAGTTTAAAGTTATTTACTTACAATTTAAAACCTCATAGTATTAATTGTACAGATTGTATCATATAAGGTGTAATCGCGCATAATGACAATTGAATATAGTTTGGAGCAAATTCTTGTTGGTAATTAATTTCTAATAGCGATTTTATAAAATTTGGGGCCAATTTCTGGTTGTTCATAAATGTTATCATTATTTTGAACGACTGCACGTTCATGGAAATGTTACGGGATTGTAACAATCGTTTAAAATTATTATCTTGGGACCAAATGATCCGTTGCTGTAGTCCGTGAGTTAATTATGTTGAAATTTTATAAATGGAGAGATGTTTCACAGAGATGGAGTACAAAATTTAATCGCATGAACAGACCTACTCGGCTTGGTGTTATCAACGCGCGTGCGGCAGAAGTTTCTTCAGGAACAGCGCGCAGCGTGGTTAAATTAGACACAATCCCGTGAGAACGGTATAGATCGGCGATACAGAACCGACGTTGCGGCGACGTGACTGGACTCGAGCGCGCGATGAATTTTCAAGATTTATCCCTCTCGTCATGGACGTAACCACTTAATCGAGTTAGTTAGACCGGGGAGCGCAGAGGGAGAAGGGAACGAGATTTTCATCGTACCGCTCGCGGCACGTTCGAGCCGGTCTTAATTACGCGATCCCTTCTCGGTGTAGTATCCGGTGGTAAAGACGGCCGCGAACGCTTTTGGACGGGGAATGTTGGATTAGGTGTTAGCTTCGTGACGCTTACGTTCCGCCTGTGTTCCGCGCTTCCGTTTCTTGCGTCGAGGAGCATGAGGCGCCGACCTCGGCAACATGAGATCCGGCCTTTGAATCGGAATATCGTTTCACCGCAAGGATATCGCGTTCGTGTACGCCGTAGCAGAGTTGACGCGTCGCGCTCGCGTCAAACCTCTTCTTACCTTTGACAACGATAGTGAAGATCTCTTGATTTTACACCGTGTGATGACAACCATAGATGTAATAAGAATAAACAGCGCATTCTTTCACAAATGTGAAGATATAATAGGTATAGAAGAAGAAGATATAATAGGTATAGACTGCACTTGCCTAATCTTAGCATTCTTAGCATTTGTGCTCCATTAGAAAAAATCATATCAGCCTCTTTCTTCAACTCTAGAGAATTTATTTTAATCAGAGTTACAAAACAATGTCCCCAATTTTGATCTATTTACTGCCATTTTTCAGCAAACTAATAGATATAATATGATTATGTTACACCATCACATCATTTTTGCTGAAAAATAGCATCGTCGATCTGATTTTGATGTTATTTCGTGATTGAATGCGCTGTTTATTCTTATTACATACTAAGATTAGGCAATGTGCAGTCTATACCTACGATGGCAATGAAATTGTCACGTTAAGATATTTGTATTGACATTTACATTACTGACGACTTTTTCAATTTACGTTTAAAAATGTTATATTTCAATATTATATACCTCGACGACAATATATGGAAAGTATTTGTACAATAGTTTTTTCTCTGAATTTTTTTTTGTTTATACATTACAATGGAAACGAAATATTAAATAAATACAAAACTACGTGAGGATTAAAGTTGCAATATTTTTTGGGGTCATTCTACTGATGAAATTGGAAAACGGTTGTACCTGAAAACATTGAAAGATTACCATACAAATACAATATTTTTTATTGATGCCATCGATATGTTTTCAACTATAGGTATATAAGAATTATCGATGCGATAATTGGCACAGACTGACCGTTTCATACGTATCCATAATAAAAGGTGAATGAATCGTAATATAATTTCTATAGAAGTGTTTAACTACATTATTCACATGGAATGTTTTCGACATCCCAACATTATATCTCTATTTTCATTATTTCCTTTAATGATTTACAATTAAATAAAAATCGATAATATTCTTTTATTATTCAGACATCATATAGACAGAGATAAATATAAAAAGTTTTTTCTAAATTGTAAAACAATTTCTGCTAAATATAATAATTTATATAAATAGCATTCATATATTTAGCGAATTTATAAGGGGATAACCTGGACACCCCACGCGAGTAATGAAGGGTTAAACAGGATTTAACTCTTGGGAAAGAAGAGAGAATTAATTTTTTCTGAACGATATAACGATGCGAGTGGACCGAGAGTGGATCGAGAATCGAATCACCTACGCTTCCGGAACGTTGTTTCCGTAGGAAAAAAAAAAGGGAAAATGGTGAAGAAAGCCATGAGTACGCCCTCGGATACACTTCCTTTCAAGGACCACTCAGCAACCGATCGAAAAGGCGTCTCTCTAGATTTCATGGCCCCTTCGCCACTTCCTGCACCGTTACTTGCTCGAGGTATGCTTTCTGCTCGTCTTACATATCGGTGGACCCTTCTCTTTCGGAGTTTTCCTTTCATTTTATTCTTTTCATTCTTATTTTTCTGCGTCAACCTCGTGTCTAGTTTCCCTCGTTTGGTCTACCACGATTAGAGAGTCTACCGCGGCTGAGAGAAATTATACGTCATAATGATTCTCTGACGCCGATGTTTCCACGAACATTCGCGGCTGCGCGCCGATTACTCGAATTCCCTTAAATCATATCCTCATTTTGTGATCGTCGAAAATGGGAGAACCGATCTGGCGAATTAGCCATAACTAAGGCAGTTTTAGTGTCTCATTGAAATACGATTACCTCATTGAAATATCTGGTTTCTCGCGCCTTAATTTCACTTTTCATCCAATAATAGGCGCGCTGTTAGTTCGAGCAATTATTTATCGATGAGGTAGAAGTGTTATTCATCTTGAATGGGCCGATTAGAAACCGCTTCGAGTGGTTCCCCAATCTAGACAATCGTGAAGAAACCGCATGTGATATACACCCGTCGATCCTTCGGGTCGATCGCCTCTCGAATGATTAAAATGGAAATAATTTACAGGTGCCTGAAACCCCGAATATTCTCTCTGGCCGAAAAAGTTTTGTTCGTGGAACCTTTCACCGCCCACCTGTTATTTATAATCCGTAAATTGATAATCAAATCCCATCCGCACCACCCTCATTGCCCCAGAAAATTGATTCCCTGGGTTGTGTTTGTGTGTGCGCTCTCGCATACCTTTTTTCGAAACCCTCCTCCTGCCCTTCACTCCGTCGCCAAGTTCCTGATTGGCGAGTCCTGGCATTCGCGGATCAATGGTGATTTAATTAAAGATTATAGCTCGACGAAAATTAAGATTAATCGTGCCCCATCTGCGGACAGAAAGGGGCCGTGAATAGCTGAAGGATGCGCGGGGGAGGTAGACGAGGGCATTTCGCTCGACGACCTCGCGGCCAACGGCCTTAATTATACGAAGAGTTGAACGAGAACTGAGAGTTAGTCGTTGACGTTGCTTCGTTGAGGCCTACCGTGTCAGAGTCGAAACGAGATCGAGGACAAAAGCGCCATGTTTCTGCACTCTGCAGTGCGATCGTTGAAGCATTACATTCGCCACTTGAAAAAACGAGCGAAAATGCTTTCCGGCGAGTATCGGAAAAGCTATGCTGAGATAACGATCGAGACACTCCCAGGTAATCGAACATTCAGTGCAGATAATTGTTCGCGTAAGTTAATTTTGTCGCTGATGCTCAGCATTGTCGGAAGCGGCGCGAACGTTAAAACGCGAAAGATAGAAACGACATTAAATTGTATAATATCTTTGAAATGTTTTTTGGAACAACCCTATGGCGAAGCACATAAAATGAATTTATATTTTTTTGGTTCAATCGTCCTTTCAATCTTCGGTTATTGTCCAACAACTTTGTTCACTTTACATATTATACCGTATGCGATATTACGGTCCGATAAAACGGGGGTCGAATGTATTATACAATATTCTACGTAATTAATTGGCTGTTCACGAATAACTGGATTTCGATAGCACCGGTATGTAAAATCGATGGTGGACGTTTGTAAAATTTGTGTCACTAATTTTGGATATTTGGTCATTAGTTGGGTAGCCCTGTTTGTATAAAATATATAGATAGCGCTTTCGAAATATTTATTCTACGTTTGTTACAAATATTAATGGCATATCTAAAATGTTTAATGATTGGCGTTGAAAATGCACATTTTGAAAAATGTCCCGAAAATACCGAAATAATATTCATTTAAAATAATCTTAAAACTGAAATTAATTCAAATTAAGTTATCAGCAAGATGCAGTTTAGTATAATTTTTGGCTAATTACTTGAAATTTATGTTTGTTTAAATGACTCGTAATGATGAAATTGCCGTATTGGAATGAAACGGCAGGTTAATGAAACGGAATAATCGCCATCGGACAATCGATTTTAGATCTATTCTGCGTCTGTCGCTTAAGAAGCGGCAATCGTTATATTGATTTGGATAAAAAGTCAATAAAAAGTCAATTATTAAGGAACAGTCTGCTTTCACGAGATAAGAATGAGCGGAGCGCGCGATTTTCCGGGATAAAATTATCGTTAAATCATCGATAGTAAAGCAAGGGAACAAAGCGTTCGTGCACGATGGTGCAAAACGATCGTAAACTTTATAGCTTATTTTAGTTGCGAATTGATGCGTTTGATCGTTCTTTACAATATCACAGAGCGTGGAGGCGAGGAAGATTCTCCTTCGGTTCTCTCGTACGGATTCGCTTTATCTCTCGCGCTGGTCGCTCGGAGCGACGAACAATTGATTTCCCGTGGAAAATCGTACTTGGCGCGATTAAGGGGCAGCAACAATCGCCGTGTCTAATGACATTTGCTGAGCCAACAGCGTGACATTTGCACACGTGCCCTCCGCTTCACGATAGCACCCGGTAGATTTCGCATACGATTCTCCGTTTTGTTTTCGAAGGGCAGCGGCGCGTGGTTGAACTTTTCGGGACAAGAATAACACGCTATTTTCATAGTCAATATTATTTTTCATTGTTCCCGTATTTGTTAGGCACGTTACTAAAATAGTTCCCGCGCAGGTTACCGGGAGACATTTGTCTCGTTTTATCACTTTTATAAATTTCGTTTCGAAAGAGATTATTTTTATGCGTCTCATCGTGTAGGGCTTCTGTGTCGCGAAAGTATCATGCAAGTTTGATATTATATGTAGCCACATGATGCGAATCACGTGGGGAATCTAATATTCCTGGCATATTTCAGTAGCTATGGCGCTAAAATGGGACACGCAACACATTGTAAGAAAATGATTCCTCGCGGGAAGTTAAATAGCCATAAAAGTCACGTAAATCAAACCTGTGAAGGATTTACGATAAGTTACTATTAGCCTGAGATTTATGCCCCATGTCAGCCGGTTGTTTCAGGTCGCTGTCGCTTAAGTCGAGGTCGTGAAAAAGAATCGTCTGTCACTTCAATTAAGCCGTGATTGCGATTGCGTGCACTGTCTCGGTGGTAAAACGTGAGTTTTTTTCAATTTAAGATGAAACTAACGCGAACGCAGTCGAAACAATAGTCGTTTTTATAAGACAAACAAGCTTTTGTGAAAATCCTACGTAATCATTTATTCGTTATACAGCGAGGCTGAAGATAAAAGAAACAAGCTTTAACAATATGCTTTGTGCTGTTCAAATATTATCAAATATTATGCTTGAGTTGGGTTCACTTTGTATCACACTAATGCGATATTTAATTTTTTTAATTTATTTGTATTACACAGAGATGAGAATTTTCTAGTAGATTTAGCGTTAAATCCGATTGACATACCACAACACAGTCCTTGTCAGTTTGTTAAGAGTACAAAAATAAATTACTTTTAAAGTTTTCTCTTAAAGTTCTTCAAGTGCAGCCTTCAGGGCGAAGTCTCGAAGAAAGATTCGTTCGATCGTTTTGTCTACAGGTCAGATTGATCGATTAGCTGTCGAGACAGTGAGTTGCCGTTATATATAATCGATATTTATGAAATTTGTCCATTTACAATCAACGCAATCATTTCGACAATGGTAATTCTGTGCTAACGTGCTCGTTACGAGAGAACAGCGATTCCGGATAACCGTGACGTGAGAGTGAAACGGCTCGTTTTTAGTTTGCGATATCGTATTACAAATGAAACGAGGCTCGTTATAAACGTTAAATGATATTCGAAGTCATTCGAATCCGTTGAATAAAGAGTTTCAATTGCAGATGTATTTATGCGGATGTGGTTGACGAATTTCAGATTACCATTCGCGCCAGTCATTGTATGCATTTTACGCATCGTAGCGAATATTACGCGTACACATAAAATAAACCCGCCGACGTACATGATGAAATACACGCCGGGCTGGCATAACATGACGAATTAATTATTAACGAAACAAACATTTCGTGCCTTATTGCAGACATGTACAATAATTATTGCCTCGTCATTATAGGGCAGTCGCGCTATTTCTCCTCTTTGTTTTTAATCTTCTATCTACAATCATATTTTTATTCCCTCCGTCTGTAATATGGATCTTTTTTTTGGCCAGTTCAAGCTTTTTAACATTCTATAGGCTTTAAAAAAAAATTCAGTTAAAAAATTTAATATCTCTATTATATTACCAAATAGTTTTTTAACTCAAATGTTAAAACCTTTGTATCTCTTATTTGGTTAAAAACTTCATATTTATAAAAATTGAAAGTCGAGCAGAACGAAATTTGAGAGTGAAATTTCGCTCGTGCCAAAACATTTGCGCAGATTGTTGACAGAGGATTAATATTTATGGCTGAAAGGACATTCGGGATGATTCTTCGGGACAAATGTCTTCTATGATAGAACAGCTAGTACCGTTTTCCACTTCCGACTTTCTTGTCACTCGTTTCTCGCATTCCATTCACATGCCTCGGTGTATATCGGTGTATTCTACTTAAATCGAAAACATTCGGCAACGTGCGAGTGGAATAAACTAAATCGAGATAAAATGATAGCCTCAGGTACAAGTTGGGATTAGAAACATCGCGTTGAAGTAGCGCGGAACAGGGATGAGAGGAAATGCGAAAAGAAAAGAAGGATAAAGAGGAATGCAAACCTCTCGATGGTTTAACCTTCCTGAAAACGAAGGATGGCTATCCGCGGCTCATCGTTTGGCGGAGTTCACTCGTTCGACATACTTATGTGTACACATACTTGTAAGTCAACGCGAGCATGAACTTGAGTATTTGAAGAAAAATTCAAGAAAGTACTTGGCCAATCGTGAAATTAACTCTATACCCTTTTCCGCGTCGATTATTGTTATAGCTGGCGATGCGCCAGCACGGAGACCGCGAATTGCCTTTATAGTAGATCGCCGCCGGATACGTTCAATCGTGTCGCACGATCGTGAAAATACCAGACGGATGGGTGTTGGAAAAACGACGGATATATGAAAATTACAGGTCGCGGTCAATGCTCTCAGAACACGCCGTCCAAACTCGTTTCGCACAGTCGACGAGCGAACTGAGTGCGAAGACATCGCGTGACGATCGTCAAGGGCGCGTCCAACCGCGGCTAACGTGATGCAGATTCTTACTTTTATTTTTGTGCGGCCATCCGCCATTTTTCACGTAACTTATCGAAGCATCTCGTGTGAAAAATGTGCGGCGAAAATGTGCACTTTCATAACGACGACGTGCAAGTTACTAACATACGTTAATGAATTTTATATACTTGCGCATATACATACACACACACACACATACACGCGCGCGCGCGAGTCAAGGTTAACTAATTAATAGAATAATTACTACATGCCTGTAATGAAAGTTTTGCCTTTATCGGCGGCCGTAATTTGGCGAGTAGACTAATGAAATTTCTCTTAATATATCGCGCATAATCATTGATTTCTGTTGCGGAACAAATCTGTGGGAGCTATTGATACAACGGTAAAGTGAAAGGTAATTAATTAAGTTGTGTTTGCGAAGCCGTCCGCTGATTGATTGTGTGGTCTTGCGTGAAATTGGTTTGCACAATTATTTCGCGGAAAGAAATTTAATACGCGATCGGTATTCAATCGCTATTGTTTTTCCGCGTTCGTACATTTTCTTCATAATAAATCTAATTTCTCTTCGTCTCAATAAATCGAATGTACGCGGGAGATATTCTATCGCGAAAGATGTTTATTATCAATTAAAATGAGTATATTATTATTATATTATAGATGCTTATGAAAACAAAGTGATCGATAAGGAAAATTCATATTTTCATTAAATACGCTTTTGTGCCTTTGTTCGGCACACAGACTCGTTCGCGCCTCGATAATGCGGCTTCCTAATAACGACGTACAGTACATGGATGGTGGATAGGAAGTAACGCAGAGAAAAGTGACGCGAAGTAAGTTTGCCGCGGCAGTATCATTAATCAAAGTTGCGCCCAAGTGCAAGTCGGGGCAAAAGGTTGGAAATTATCGAACTTGCCGACAACATCGTTGCGGTATCGACACGTCCGATCGATTCCCCGCCTGGAGGAGTGAGAGATATTTCGGAGAATAACGCGATCTCGTTATTATTATCTTCGCGGTCGTTTTTAATCGAATCACGCAGGGTGTCTGCGGATGACTGGACGACGAGCATGCCGGGGGACGGTAAGGAAATCTTGCACTCGGCATGACACGCCGGCGAAAGAATTGCCCCGCGACGCCAACGGTGTTCAAGTAGAGCAGGTGTGACACACTCGATGCCGAGACGCATCCAGCCAACGTCCAACGTTTCATAGCACTCGCTGCGCGACGCTTCCTTCCGACCGGTAGAGCATACGTACTTTCGTAAATGCGTTTGCATGCAGTACCAGATGGTGCAACCTGCATGTCTATATATGTAATATCAGTAGTTCATACAAAGGCTCGCGTAAGAGACGACTTACTTTTCACGCATCACGTCGTTCTCGTTCATCGCTCTGTAATTTCGCATGTTGTTGTCGTTGTACCCCATTGCTTTTATTTAGGCCTCGAAAATGAATGATTATTATTTGCCGCGTGTTTCGTTTATTCGTAGCATGCCCTCCTTGGATGTACCTGTGTTTGCGGACCACGAAGAGAGAGATGTATAGTTGTATCAATTTTATTTGATGACGTGTACTTACGCATAGAAATACAGGATCGATATATTTATTCTTTTGCATTTTTCAGTCACATTATTATGATACTTCCTTGGTTCATTTTTCGCAGTAAATGACGATTGGTTCATTTTG
>Ga0157364_1005307_pt1 | contig 13093 bp, 7 predicted proteins | sample AttsexASBM2_FD_111476 | JGI IMG/M metagenome (GOLD analysis project Ga0157364, IMG submission 111476) | Fungus gardens microbial communities from leaf cutter ant in Ribeirão Preto, State of São Paulo, Brazil - Atta sexdens ASBM2 | ecosystem: Host-associated > Fungi > Mycelium > Unclassified ... | reverse complement strand
TCGCGATGTTGAAATCAAGTGCGGAGTATAATCAAAGAGCCGCCGATCATCGAAGGCCTTCGCGCTGGGTACTCAGCAATGGAAATAATTCGGTTCTTTGGATATGCGAGATCAACCGTTTATGACGTGGCAAAATATACGGCTTTAGAACAATCCAATGAAGGTTTCAGTATGCTAACGAAGAATCACTCGAAAGCACTCAAGCGCTGATTTCGGATGACCCAGGGCAATCGTTGCGAAAATTAGCATCGATTGTTGTGTAAGCGAGCCAACAATGCGTCGAATTGCCGAGAAGGACAATTCGATACAAATCGTACACATTAAAGATACAACAAATGCTCTTTGAGGCTGCCAGGACAAGCTGAGTTGCTCGCCTCGGCTTCCATTCTGGTCTCTTAACAATCCAGATTTAAATCCCTTGGACTATTACGTATGGAACATAGTTGAAAGGGTCACAAATAAGTTTCAGTATCTCAATGTGACATTATTAAAGAACGCTTGAAACAGCTTTCATCGACATGGATAGTGCTACAGTACATGCGTGCGAACGCTTCAGATCAAGAATATAGGCCATCATTCAAGCTAATGAGGGATATATTGAATAATTATGCTCTACAGGTGTACATACTCCAAGTGCCATGTAAAAGGATTTTTTGTAATATTTAATTTTTCATTAAAAAACATTTTGTTTAAAGAAATTGTTCGGTTTAAAGAATTTGTCTGGATTTTGGTGACACACTCTATATTACAAGTGTTATGAGGTACATATTTTATATAATGCGTTTATTGCATTTAGTACACCGAATTTAATCTGCGCACTTTGTATGCTTTGGACATAAATCTCGTCTGCTAAAAATGCCATCTCAAACAGGAATATACAAGACAACAAATTAAACAAAGAAATTGAAAGTAAAGTACTTGTATTTTGCTATACAACATGCTTTACTATTCCACTATACATATATATCACGAAATAACTACTAAGTTTTTTATACGCCTTACAATCGTTTTGTGTAGATTATAATTTATAATAACGTTACTTATTACAGTGACAAATCGATTCAATTCACAATAATTTCATAATATTATATATTATGAATATTATAATAACATAATATTATAATAACAGTAAGAAGTTGAAATCATAACACAATATTAATATAATAAGAAGGCATGTTACAGAGTAGCTGCAGAAAAATTACCCCCATTCCTTTTATTTTTTTCTGACTTCTGCGTAAATCCCAGCGCGGCGTATTTGCCGGAGTTACCCTAAGTTAATTAAGTTAATTAAGAGGTAATTAATTAAATGGGCTCATTTTGATATGCTGTTACTTATAATTGAAACTCTTTATTTTTTTATATACATTTTTATGTAATTATATTTAATTTTGTATATAATTCTTTTATATATACATGCTGTATACGTTGCTGTGTACGTTGCACTTTTTGTTTCTGCTGTATATATTTAAGTATAAGAATTTATTTTTGAAATAATGACACATTTTTAACCTGTACTTTACTATCGTTGCTAATAACCAAGCGATTCCTTAGTTTTTACTAACTTATGAGTCTTTCGATAATCATAACTTATATTACATTTTGTTATTCTTTAAATTGAAGTTTAAACATTTATCCTAGAAAGTTGAATGTATGTTTCTGAATTTTTAGAGACTTTTTGAATTATTTTAAATAAATGAAAACAGGAACGTAGATTCTAATGACCCTCCATGAAATGAAGCACCGAATTGAGCACAAATTATAAAGATTAATATTTGCTACTGTTTATTCAACTCTTAATAACATTAAAAAAAATACGAAATATTATTAAATAAAAATAAAAGCATGATATAAAAGAATTAGCGCATCGCGTTAATTCACGATTGCTATCGTTCCTATTCTTTGACCTGACACAAGAATCGTAACAAATGTCAGATTTCGAGAGCGCATTCGTGGTTCGCATCGGTGGTGATTCACAGCATCCCGCTCGTTGGCGTTTAACGCCGAGTTCATTGATACGATCGACGCGCGCGGGCGAGCGATTAATGAAAGCGGCTGGTAGCTATAGCAGTCGTCTGGTCGAAAATCCGTTTGGTATACGATGGAAACGTGGATCAGTTGAAACGGGGACCGTAAAGAGAGGCCCGCGTAGCAGACGCGGGGGGGTGCATACACCTCCGCTACAACACATCCCAGAGACACGACGGGGAGAAGAGAGGAGGGAACGGGGGTGGGAAAAAAAAGAAAAACGCGAAACGAGCGGCTGAATTCCGCGTTGCAGCCTCGTCGTCGGTGACCGTAGCCGCGCGGATATTGTTGGACATTCCTCGGGTCGTGCGAATGCGGTCATCTGAATGCCGGGCGCGTAAACCACGCCGAATGGCCCCGCGAGTCTGGGTCGTGCGGAAAGGGCAGGGACCGCGGGGGATAGAAGTGGAGGACGAGGACGACGAGCAGAGCGGTTAGGCAGAATATAGAGGAACGAACGAGAAGAGAGACGGAGAGAGAGGATGAAAGAGGATGAGAGACGGAGAGACGGTCGGTCGTATCGTGGAAAATCTACCCACCGCTGCCGCAGCTATGCCGCCAAATCGCGTTCGCGCTATTTTAATTAATCGCCACCGTCCGGGACGCTGATTCGCGCGAGAGAGCAAATAACGATCGAATGTTTTTCGACGAGTCAAAGCGATCGTATGGAGAAATCATCCGTCGCGAGAACGGATCAACAATGATTGCTTAAATTAATGCAATCTCTTTGAAGTAAATTTTTCTTTCACTTTTTTTTTTAAATATTTAGATAATAAACTGCCATTGGGTGTAACACACTAGGTAAATCTAATCAGTTTTTAAGAGTACTTAAGGGCGATCATAAAGTGATGGAATTACTGATATTACAAGTTAGAAAATTTTTCGAATTTTCTGTACACATCCAGAGAAAAGGTTGCTTCGATTTACAGAAATGTTTCTTTGCTATACGATTAAAGAAAAAATTTCTTTGATTTGTAAAAAAATTTCTTTGATTCAAACATTATTTTTTAAAATCAAATATAATTTATTTGATTTAAAGAAATTATGTTCAAATCCAAGAAATGACATTCAAATCAAATTTGAACGATTTGCCCTCTGAGGGCAAATTGCAAAATCCTTTTACAAAATTAAAATTTATAAAAAAGATATGAAACGGTCGAGTTAACGAGAAAATCGGAAAAAAAATTTAAAAATTGCAGTGATATTATACTGCATGTGTAATTAAAAATTTTTTTTTTTTTTTTTTCGTTAAATCGGCTATCTCGCATTTTTTTTTATGTGTATTTTAATTGCATAACAGAATTTTCCAATCTGTACAGCCAATTTGAAGTTTTTTTAACCCGTAATGTCGATAATTCTGTTACTTTAAGATCTTCTTAATTGACTTAATTGATTTAAGAAGACAAGAAGATATAATTAAAAGATATATTTTTTTATACCCAATTCTTTACAAAATAGCTGCTTGTTGAAAATAAAAAAGTGATTAAAACTTATAATCGTGTATACCTTTTTGTGTGAGGATAATGGAATAACGTTCATAACGAAGAGCAATGGAATCTTTTATGTATCCATATATAGAAGATCTGGGTGCGCGATAACTATCCTTGGCGCGACTGCTCTACCTTCCTATAATCCAGGCGTTATCCCGCAGCGGTGGCACGCCGTGTACATGGATATCGCCGAAGCGCACGGGACGCAACGTAACGAGACACGTCCGACATTTAACGGATCCAAGATATCCCCGTCGAATGCTTCAATCAGGGTCTGACGATGGCGGTGGCGAGGAGAGCGGGTCGTGGGCTTTATACGTCATTCAGCCGAGTATACATCGGCGTGTACCGGTGCCTGTAGAGTGTGCGCTGGTAGGTTTAATCAAATATACGCAGCCGGTGCAGCGCGAAAGGGTGCGGCTGGTCGCGCGGAGCGCTATTGAAATGGGCACCGGTCACCGCCATCGTCGTTGGGAGTTCATATTTCGTTAGTGCAACAATTGAAAAATATGAAACGAAGAAGGAGTGCATGTGTTAAGATGGCACTTTTTTGCAAATTTCAAGTTTCACAATGCAACTTCTATTTGCATCTCCAGTAATAGTTTTTACAATTTTTGCTAGATTTTGAAATAATTCCGTTGATTTAATTAAAGTAAATAATATTTGAAAATTTGAGATGCTAACTTCCCGTGGCATCTCAAAAATTATTAAATGTTAATTTTTAAAATACATATCTTGATAAAACTCGAATAATATTAATGGGAATTGTAACTAAAATATTTCTTTTCTTATATTTTAGAGAGAAAACTATCATGCTACATTCGCGAAGTTAACATATATTTTTAATTTTATTTTTTTAGTATAAAAAATGCGGAACCTCTTTTTAATTTTATGGGATTTTATTGTATAGAACTATGAAAATGATGACAGGAGCATTCTTTTCATAGTTCTATAGTTCCTTATAAAATTAAAAAAAAGATTTCACGTTTTTTTAGATACTGAAAAACCACAATTAAAAATTAGAACATAGAACTCTGCTAAAACTAGTGAGAATACGTATAAATTCATCAATTTTTAATTGAATTAAAAAATAGTTATTAAGCTGGAATGGAAAAAAATCTTGTTTATAAATTCTTACTTTCATTATCGCACTAATAATAATTAAAAACTCATACGTTATGTAATTCAACATTTTTTTCAGTCAATAAATTAACTATTTAATATTCAATAAATATTGCATCATATAGAGCGAAAGCGCCAAATTAATTTACTAATGCATCAATTTTGATTGCAAGAACCAATTAAATTCTGGACGTGTTTAGTTTCAACAACGCAAAATTTAGATGTATTTAAAAAAAGCTCAGCGTTTTCATTAACCGCCACTTTACTGAACAGCAGCAAAATGTATGGTATTCACGGCATAAAGTTTTTATAAGCGGCTATTTCAGGTTTTACATTTGAATTAAAAAATGGCTTTTCTCACTCTCTCTTTTTCTCCCTCCCTTTCCTCCCCCCCCCTCTCTCTCTCGCTCTGCTTCCCTCCAAGCGTCTATTTTTCACAATCAGATGTAAATAATAAATAAACATCTAGATTTTATCGATATTGAATTAAATTCAATCACGTAAATCATGATCGTTATCAATTCGATTATCATCCGTTTTTGTTATCTCACGTTGAACGACAGTCGTAAATTTCAGTTGTAAATATCTCCACAATGATTTTTGGTCTCTTCACTAAGTAGCAGCGGTTTCTACGTCGCTAGCTCTGCTTTCCGGCTTAATTACGAGCTCATGGTTTATGACACGGAACAGGCGGGTCGACGTTCCTGACGTGTTACGACGCTTCGATAAACGCTTTGGCGTTTCGACCATAACGTGTTACATGCGGTCCTGATTGCACAAGTCAATACGCGAGTTCGTCAATACAGCCTCTCTTTCTTTCGATTTTCGATTGAGTCAAAGTCGTAAAGTTCGCTACACGGTGAGATTGGATATCTGTCGTCTAAAAATTTGTCTTGTTACATACAAAGACGTATTTTTCGTATTTAGATTATTTCAGATCTGGCATTCTTATAGATGAAAAATTTATTAAATTTTAATAAATATTTTTAATTTACATTTAGTAAATATCTAACTATTATTTAAACAGATATTTATTAAAAGTTGGTATTTTTTTTTACTGTAGGAATTTTAGATTTTAGTACTTCTGCATCGGAAAAATGTATTATGAGAATCGAGAATTGATAATTCTTTTATATTTACAATTAGTTGTTAAAAATAATTTTTAAAAATAATTTTTAAAATCATATCAGAAAATTTAACTTTTTGAAAAATTAAGATTCTATCAATTATATTCTAAAAATAATCTTACAGAAATCTAACACTAGCTATAATTAATTTATTGTTAGCAGACAGTAATTAATTAAATTTCAATATTAAATTGATCTTTGACTTTCAATATTAAATTGGTTAATATTAGATTTAGATTGGCTAGTTTTAAATTGGCTAGATTTTTTACATTAAATATATCTATAAAAATAAATTCTAATTTTCTACGAAGATAGTTTTTTCATAGCGAAATTCTGCTCAATTTAAGAATTATATCGGTATATATTCATAACCAAAACGATATGACAGGTTGAAAAGTGCAAGATCAAGAATTCCGCGCTTTATCGCGATGTAACCATGTGGGCGTGTATGATATCGGACGGGCGTCTGTGATACCGCTCGTGATTACTGTCATAAAAATTTATACGTGTCGTCCATCGGGCATCGGAGACGGTGTACGATACTCGTGTAATAAAGTGAAAACGACCGTCCGAGATTCGCGTAGGAAATAAATCGGTGGCGGACAAGAACTTCGAGGAAGATCGCTCTTTCGTACTTCTCAGTCACCCGTTGAGCCCGTCCGGAGGTCGCGTATATCGCGAAAGTCTTCTGGAAACGATCCCGCAAGTCGTAAACAACCCCGGAGCTCGTCTAGCCTTCCAGATATATGACGTAATATTTTTGTGCGTGACAGATCCCACGGGCATTTCTACGGGCATCGACCGGGTCTATACGCATCGCGCTTGCACGCAACGGTGTCTCCGCGTCGCTTCTCAATCCGAACAGAAAACGAGATTATTTCTGTCACGCAAAAGAAATGATCTAGAAATAATTTTAGGTACATGCTTCGAAGCTGTCATTCATTCTCATATAACAAAATATAAAAAAATCATTGAATACGAACACTGTCAGTGACATACGAATAAATTATATAATTGAATAATTGAATAATGATTATATGAATTAAATAGTAGATTCGTTTATGTCTGTTTTGATATCATGGAGAATAGTCAAGCACCGAAAAGACGTGGGGTACTAAACTTAAGAAACGGCTTGGTCACAGGAGAGTAAACAGGAAACGGCTGCCGTCGCGGCAGTATATGCCGGTAACAAGATATTGACACTGGCCGATAATGGCTGTTGGGCTAGCTGACGGGCGCAACTTGGCCGAAAAGCCGAGCGGCGACTTGAGAAAATGGAGTTGAAATTGGTGAGAAGCCTCTCTCTTCCTTTCTTTTCCTCTCTTTCTCTTTCTCTCTCTCTCTCTCTCCTCTCTTGGGAATAGCGAGCTATCCGTACAGTGCTCCTTCAAGATACTTTTCCGCTCCAGAAATCGTCGCCATCGATTGGTTCGCAGTATCGCAATGTCGACTAACTGGCGACACGTTCCCACAAGATTGGAGTATCCGATTATATGTGTTATAGCGAACAAAAAAAATCAATTGTAATTCAACGGATTTTAGGCATTTCTTGAAATGTTTGCAATTGAATTTGCAATCGTTCTATGACTTTATTCTATATTCTATGATTAGTACACTGTTATATATAAATTCATAATGACAAAGTATACTCACAATTTGAATTAGTTTCATTTCTATAGGTCGCTCTTGCTCCTATTCAATATTTTATTAATTCAATTAAAACAACGATCTCAAACAATTTAACGCAAAAATGAATTGATTTACATTTTGATACACATGAAAGTTGAAAATAACATAATTTTATTTAACTCAAAAGATTGGATTGCCAATGTATCTATTTATATCTAACAGTATAGATGCTAAAATATTACATTTGACATTTTGCATTTTGGATTTGAAATGTGTGATGTATTAGTATTCGTTCTTAATATTTCATTATTATTCTTACAAGAAAATATTGAATGTTTTAAAGTTACGTATAATTCTTGGCTTAAATAGATTCTATCGAAAGTTATAAGAAATGACAAATTTATTCTTTCACTTTCACGAACGTCATTAGAATATTTATATTGTACAAAGTATTTATATTGAGCAAAGTGTGATCGAAGTGAAATACATATAGATAATTGAAAACTTAACACGCGAGACAGACTTTGATTTTTCAACATTCATATTCGAGTGGAACGTGTTGCATTTCAAGAAACACGATCTTTTCTTCGGGAATATCGAATAATCCAGGACACATCTGCCAGTTGAGCTGATATCCGTCTTTGTCTTCGCAATAGTTGCCATGTGATTTATACGCTAGAATATTGGCTCCAAGATGGCGTTACATCTACAGTGATGGATCGGCACGTTTCCTAGTACAATCGCCACGCGAAATCACGACTTCCAAGTTGTTTCGTTTATTTCCAATGTACTGTAGCGTGAATTATTCAGTATTCTGTCGTTTATCTCTCGTTCCCTTCTTTTTCTGTCAAGATTAAAAAAAAATATCCACGTACAAAAGAGATTTTTCAAACGACTTCTAAGATGACGAAATTATATTGCAGAAATTACGGGAGAGGAAGAGCTGTCGTTTGATAAAATAGTCTGGCTCCTTTTCCGCTCACTTCTTGTCGAACGAACAGATAGGTCGTCGTCGTGTCCCACTCGAACGAGACAATATTGATGTGCGATGAGTTCAAGAGGTCCGGAGCAGGCACCATGGAACAACTTGCTCACCGCCGATAAGACGAGTGTCCTCTCGTTTTTCGAGTGGAGATAAATGCGACGGAGGTCAGTTCCGGTTTTAAGACCGATTTCATCAACGGGAACTGCCTGTAACATTCTTAATGGAAATGTCAGACGGTGATCCTGAAGTCACCGCAATCGCATCTGAATCCTCCTTTCTCCCTTCACGATGGCGTCGTCTTGGAATAAATGAAGCTGATAAATCTATCGTACCATCGTGCTAATCACTTCGTATTATTCGTATACTGTGAGTTATCGCGATCGAGAATACAGCTACATTTATCAAGAGTGCGCATCGCGCGATCTTATTGTTATTCTAAAGCGTTGTCTCGCGGCTTGAAGCTTACACAAATATACGGCGTTACATAGTTGAAGTTTCATACATGTTTCATCTTTAATACATAACTATGCCCGGGGAGTAGTAGCGCATGCCTCGTCTAGTAGGCCCCTCGTGAAAATAATACTGCTGTACGCCGAGTAGCAGCAGCAGCAGCAGCAGCAGCAGCAGCAGCAGCAGCAGCAGCAGCAGCAGCCAGTAACAACGGGTGCAACTTTGTGCACGTGGCTGCCAACGGTGGTGCGAGATATGTCCGGGGTGCACGCCTTTCGTGAGAATGCCGCATTTGCAAGACGAAACGGTTTCATTTCCTGGAATCCATTTTAGCGCCTCGCCTTCTGACAGGGTATTAGTAGTACATAGCTAACCCAGAACGACCGATTATACGCGCGTGAGCACCGGTGGTTGTCTCGTTTGTTGTCCTCATAGTAGCTGCTATTTTCTCCGCCAGTCATAGCGGATAATGCTCTCGCACTGCAATTTCAAATGTATCGATCTTTAATTGACATAGACCTACACGTGTTCTATAGCAGTATGGCAGATAATTAGAGCTTACAGCTGAACCTTTGCTATTAATTATCATCACGTTTATGTTATACTATTTAATAATTTAAGTTCTCATAGATTAAAATAATTTTTATCATAAATCGAGATATATATTTTTTAGATCTTGTATGGCTTGAATATTTATACAGCGAAAATTATTATATAAGTATGTGCTTTAGAGATTATTTAAAAAAATATTCTTGTAACTTATATAAGTTCATCGAATAGCGAAACGATTACTTATGAAAATCTGAGAGAGATTTAGAAATAGATTTCCAAAATATTACTTTATAATCAGAAGTTATAAAATATTTTATTTTTATTGTAGTTATATTTTGTAGTGCTGGATGAGATTATAACTTTCTTCTAATGTTGATTAACTAATAGCAACATGCACTCCTATAAAATTATTTCTATATATCGTTGTAATATTAACAATGACTGTTTCTTCAATGGATTCAGATTTATCTCATGTCGCGTATTAAATCTTTCATGATGCGATCTACCTTTAGTTTATCTATCTTAGATTGAGAGATAGCAGACAAGATAACATTGTGAATGATTTAAATATTTTGTACACGATTAACATCGACAATTGAGAGTGCTTTATAAACATGCAAGTTCACGTATTCGTAATTGTCTCGATTAGATATCATTTTTTCGATTTATTTAAGAATAATTGTTCTAGAAGCATTCTGAACTTTTATTAAGGTCGCATAATATTATTCCTCTCGTGACGTAGAAATTTAGTATATACGGTAATAAATAAACTAATATATTAATAATACATTAAATTTGCATAAATATTTTCCGGAAATAAATAAACACTCTCGATATAATGTAATTGTTTACTTCGCGAAATTAAGTCAAGATATAAAAGAGCGAATATTGAATGTGAATTTGTGTTACAATAAAATCATTAAATTTCGCGACAGTTACAATTTAATAAATACATGGCCTTGATACTTGCTTTTGCAATGTACAGCGTGTTGATGAAAACTGCTTTTTCAGGCAACAGAATAACCTAGAGAGCGAATACTGTTTTTGTAATTTATTCGTCATTTGCAAAATTGAGTTTTTATTTTATAATTATATTGAATGTACATACAGAATTTTTTGAAGTATTATTTTGAGCATATTGCTATAATATAAATGTATTTTTATTTTACAGAACAACGTAACGTGTCACTCTGTTGCTGCGCATCGTATCGGTGAGTCAAATCAAAATATAGCATTTAATAGAAAGATGGAAAGATAGACAGATAAGAGCTTTATTAATATCATAGAGCAAGCTTTGTAAGGATATAACCGCTAAATACAATATATGGGAAAACAATGCGTGACAGTATTTAGATTAAGAAATCGAAAAGTAGACGTAAAAGAAAATAATAAAAGTATTATAATGGAATATAAATATAAATTTAAAAAATAGAGCTGAAGATATTTACAAAAGTACACAGAAAGGAAAGATTAGTTGCTGCAACAATTTAGATAGTAAAATATGGCATAGCATTTTTAATCGGCTGCAGCAATCAGTTTTTGGTTGTAGCAGCAAATTTTTAATTGCGTTAGCCTATCGAATCATATACTGATATTGCGGATAGGCTGCAGCCGATTAGAAATGCTGTGCTATATTTTACTATCTAAATTGTTGCAGCAACCAATCTTTTCTTTCAGTAAGATAAAAATAAGGTAAGATAAATACAAAAATACAAAGATACCTAGATATTAAGATACAAAGATATATACAAAGATAAGAAAGCAGAGCCCGCTGACGTTCCGTATATTAGTCCAGGGTCTGTATAAGAAAGTAATAAAAGTATTGTAATAATAAAAGAAAATAATGGGAGAGAGAAATAACTTAAGAGCGAAATTCTATTCATTAACGTAAATAAATTAAACTATAAATAAGCTATTAATTTTGTAAAAGTTAAGTACATTTAACCTTGTTTTGCGATATTATTTTATATATAATAATACGAATGTGTACAGGAAAATCTTGTTGTATATAAATAATTTCGTAATTCCTTATAATACAAATATAGGGAAATCTTGTTCAACATAGATAATTTCGTAATTCCTCGATGCAATAAATATAACGTAAACAGCTTATGAAGCTAAAATCCTTAATATTAAACATTTAATGTAAGCTCGATAAAATTAGCATAAACTTGTTATTCGAAATATAACGTCGAGGTTAATACTGCCTCGTTTTTTCATTGTAATTTTATCCTACCGACAGAAAGATCTGCGTTTTTTCTTTCACAAGCAAAACAGCGTGGTTACGGCACCACCCTGACGCTGCGGGACACGCAGCGAGTCCTCGTATTTTATGCAGTTCACCGCGAAAGCGACTGGTGCGAGGCTATAAACCGTAATGTATTAGCAGGGAAATGTAAATTGAGCGCAAAACCACGGTTCGAAACAATGCTTTTAGTCATGGATGGGGTAGGGGGTGTCGGCCGATGGCCGAAGAGCAGGCCCGAGCGCGCGATACCGGCTACTTCGTAAATTAACATTAACCCATTATAAATAAACGGTAACTCAAATTAATGCAAATGCCGTATCCATGTATTTAAGCCGATAGCGCCCCGTTTACTCGCTGATGTTGCATCAAGCGTATCAATTGCTGAGATTCATTGGATATTTTTTCACTAAGAAAAATGTTTGGTTGAAAATGGGTCAGAAGATTCTGATTATATTAATTGATTATCTTAACTAAAATTTTAATAAATTTAAAATAAATTAAAAAAATTTTCTGATTAAATTTACTAAAATTCTAATTGAGATAATCGAAATTCTGATTGATTTAATCTCAGAACTTCGATTAAAGAATTCTTCTAGTTTGTCCATTTTCAATCAAATATTTTTCTTAATGCTACTTTATGCAAAAAGAATGATTTTGCTGAAATATTAAAAAATTTAGTTATGATACAAATCTGAAAATAATTTTATTGGACTATCAAAATAATTATGTAGAATGCTTAAACATTAATGACAATGCTGTAAAAGTTTTAATATTTTAGAATGTTTTAACATTCTAATCTTGTACACTGTTAGATATTAAAGAAGCAATGGTACCACAATTCCTTGTATGTATTATATAACATGTTATTATTTTTAACTTTTTGTATCAAAATAAACTAAATTTGAATCAAATATATATTTAATATATTTAATATATTTTCTTAAGTTTTTGAATTGTAGTCAAATAAACGACATATTAGATAGGAGCAGTGGCGACTTATAGAAATCATTAAAAATAACTTAAATTGGATAATTTGACATTATGAATTTAACAGTGTACATATTTTGATGATCCAGAAAAATTATTTTCAAATCTGTTTATCTAGCTAAATTTTTAGATACAATAGATACAATAGAACCTATTTTATATATCCTCGACAATACATACACATTTAGTTCTTCTCTTGTGACTGATATTAGCTAAGGTATTAGACTAAATTAAAAAAAAAAAAATTGAAAATCTTATTTCGATTCAATAATGTTTTATTACAAATTAGAAAGTTTTGAGCAATTCAATCTCAGATGGGCAAATATGTGATAAGATCTTGTGCATTATTTAAATACAAATGGATTTTACTTTGTGGGAGTTTAATTCTAACTTTCTGATCAAGATACTTAACGTTGAAAATGTAGAAGTTACGAAAGAAAAGTGGTGCAAAACGAAAGTTTTGATAAGAAGATATTAG
>Ga0157364_1005306_pt1:10000-13093 | contig 13093 bp, 4 predicted proteins | sample AttsexASBM2_FD_111476 | JGI IMG/M metagenome (GOLD analysis project Ga0157364, IMG submission 111476) | Fungus gardens microbial communities from leaf cutter ant in Ribeirão Preto, State of São Paulo, Brazil - Atta sexdens ASBM2 | ecosystem: Host-associated > Fungi > Mycelium >... | reverse complement strand
TGTGTGTGTGTGTGTGTGTGTGTGTGTGTGTGTGTGTGTGTGTGTGTGTGTGTGTGTGTGTGTGTGTGTGTGTAATTTTTTTATGTGTGTAACATTATTTGAAAATATACATAATATTAATAAATATATTTGTTTTATTCTAAATTATTGTTATGTTAAATTGAAATTTTATTCATCATATTTTTAGTTGATTATTCTAGATGTATAAAAAAATTATCTTATTTAATTTAATAAAATTATTTCATATTGAATATGTTATAATTACAATAATTATACTAATTCTTTTCTTAAATGTAATCTCAAATCTATTTTTACTTTAAATTTTATTTTCTACTGTTTATGTTAAAATTTTAAGTTTGCGGCACATTATTTGCTTTTCTGCTGGATTGCTTTCGTTTTAGCTAGAAAATACGTTCTTTGTGATGCAATTCTAATAATTTACTAAAACGCAAATCTAGCAGGAAAACAAGTGTGCTGCAGTTAATTAAAATCGTTAATTAAAATATTTTTACAGTATAATATATTTGTATCTTACAACATTTATATAATTTTATATTTTCTTATTTTTGTATTTTTTTTCTATTTTGCAATGCATTACAATTATAAATCTATTTCTTTTAATTTTATTACATTTAGATTATATATAAATAATATATATACTTTAACGTACAAACCTAGAGAGAGAGGGAAGGGGGAGAGGGGAGAGAGAGAGAGAGAGGAGAGAGAGAGAGAGAGAGAGAGAGCGAAATAATAAAGAGCAACTGAGAAAGATAGCGCTACTTCAGATGACGCTACTAGGGAACTTACTTATTTCACGCATGTGCACTACATTTTGGGAAACACTAATATCAAGATATCAACAGAAAGTTGCGCTACTATATATACTGCGGTCTCGCAGTGCCTCGGTAATAATAAATATGTAATTTTTAAGTTTACTGTTCGATGTTGATAAAATTAGCTCATTCATTGTGTTTTTGCACGAAATGAATAAATTTGACAAAAAACGTTCCACTCTGCCTCGTAGGCCGAAATATTAATCGTTAACGTTGACGATTCAGGTTATCTACAATAGATTTTTAAGTCTTAAGGTATAAACGAATCATAATCGATTATTCTCCTCGCATTTGATTGTAGTTGGTCAATTTCTTACGGCTTAAGACTTAAAACATCTATTGTCCGGGAGAGAAGGGCGGGAACCCTTTGCACATATGGAGTCAATTCGTTTACACAGCGGTTAGCGCGAGAGATTATCATTTAATCCTTGTTTAACATTCAGTGAATAATAAGGATAAAATAATACTTTTGCGTTAACCGTTGCGTAAACAAATGCAAGCCCTAGCGAAAATACGGAACTTTATAAAACGTTGACAATCATTCGATAACAATTTTTTAAGAGTTTATACAAACTTTTTAAGAACGCTTACAGAACATCATTGAGTTTTAAACACTTTCAGAACGCTTATACAATACAGTATATATAGTTTCATGAAAATTCTGTAATGCTAAAGTAACGCTTTCCAAAGGATGCTCAATAAATGTGATGCGCCTTCGTGCAGAGAGTTCACTGTCAGATTTTTCAAACATTTAGCAAACATTTTTCTCAATACCGTGAGACAAATATTTTTCTTCTATTCAACAAACGCTGTAATGTGACGAATTATTGAATCTCAGTAGACGTTTTTTGTAAGGCTTTGACGCAAATGGCTTAAAGACATCCAAAAAACGTTTTTCTCAACTCCATAACATAAGTGTTTTTTTTCCGTTTAGCAAAAATTCTTTTACATATCCGATTTTCAAGTAGTGCACAACATGGCCACTAGAGGGACACAATGAAATTCAATTTCTCGCTTTAAAAAACACACACCATCAAATAGGATAAAACGCGCGGTATGATGAGACTTTTCAATAAAAAATTTTATATTTTAATTTTATACTTTTTTTTTTAATAAAATGTCTGCGTTCAGCAGACTCAACACTTGAACTGAACGTTCATGTAAACATCAAACAAACTTCTTATTTTCATGAAACTTCTTATTTTCAAAGAAAACCTTCCAAAACGCTGCAGCGTTGCAATTTCCGTTTTACGAATACTATTTCTAAATATTCAACAAATTCCTGCAAACGCTTATGTAAACGTTAAATAAACACTTATAAAACTTCTCATTTTCGTCAAGGGGGATATATTATACTTGGCGATTGCGGAGAGTTTTATCCCCTCTCGCCCCCCCACCTTCTCTTCTGCGAGGAAAGAGAGAGCAAAATCTCCGCAGTCTCTAAGCATAGGTATATGTGCGAAGGGTTCCTCCTCGTAAAATCAAAATCAATTTTTTTTTTTATTATATCTCGCTTTGCGTGTAAACTTAGAAACTTATGTGGAACCACATTTTGATTCCACATGAGTTTACAACTTTTCGCACATAATAAGAGCAAAATATGCAGGCTTCCGTTTCGAACGAAAACGCATCGAATGAGCTTAATTTCATTAAAATATGAGATAACGTAAAAGATTAGGAAGCGATTCTGAAGAAATATTGACCAAAGTACGTGCAGCGCTGCATTAAATCTGATTTAGTCTATATTTCCTAACCTTAATAATCGTCAACTTTAAGGCTTAATATCTTGGTTCGCGGAGCCGATCGCCACATATTTTTGTCGGATTCTTTCGTTTTGAGTGAAAACGCGTCGAATGAACCTAATTTCAAAATCGGAAGTGAGGTAGCTATTCTAAATAATTACCTATTTTAAAATACTTTTTCTACTTCAAGAATATAAATTATTTTCTATATAATTTTTCTTTTTATATCAGAAAATTTGTTTTGGGTAGGTATTTATTGGTTTTAAAAACACAATAGCTTTCAATGCGAATGATATTCCTATTGACAATAATCCAATAGCAAAATATTATACCACTGCACTGATCGAATGATATTCTTATTGATGCGTATCCAATAGTAACTAATATAGTCTAATGATATTCCTATTGGATACATCCAATAATAAATGAAAAATATTTTACCACTAATCGAAGGATTTTCTTATTGAACGCCTCAAGTAAAATAATTATTCGATAATGATAATGCCGTCTGATAATGA
>Ga0157364_1005306_pt1:0-5000 | contig 13093 bp, 4 predicted proteins | sample AttsexASBM2_FD_111476 | JGI IMG/M metagenome (GOLD analysis project Ga0157364, IMG submission 111476) | Fungus gardens microbial communities from leaf cutter ant in Ribeirão Preto, State of São Paulo, Brazil - Atta sexdens ASBM2 | ecosystem: Host-associated > Fungi > Mycelium >... | reverse complement strand
GGAAGATAAAGCATCTTTTTCAAATTTTGTTGTTAATTATAATTTTATATTTTCTTTTGGGGAAATACTGTTATTTCTCAAATTTTATACACTAAATAAAGATTATTTTACAAAAATTATTTAGTTTTCAATGAAAAAGTTGAAAATTTCATTTTCGATCACACATTCAGATCAGTATCACTGTGTGTCGTCCGCAACTGAAAAAATAGATTCTTAAAGCTGAAACTTTGCTTTATTGAATGATACAATTGTCAAATCTTTAAAAATATGTAGACATTTCATACTCAATAATTTCGTTAATAATAATAAAAAACAAACATTAATGACCTAATAAAAAATTAAAATAATAGTTTTATAATATATAGGAAAGATCGGGATCAGTTGTTATAAGAGGAATAAGTTGCTACAGTTAGTTCTTTCAGTGAAAAAAAGCAGTACATATTTATAGATATTAAGGATCCTATCTAACGCTAAATATTCTTGAAATAATCATAAAAATTCCTAAAATAAAAATAAAAAATATTTTAAGAATTTCAGAATATACTGAAATATTTATAAAATATAAATTCAATATTTAAATATTTAAAAGTTCCATTTACACATATCGTATTTCATATTCCGAGAAGGTTTCATATATATTTCGCAAAATTTTAATTTTTCCAAAAATTCCATGTCCCTTTATCCTTAAATGTCATTTTTTAAACAAACTGTATTATGAAGAACATATTTCATATTCATATTGCTTTCATCTCGGAACCCAATTTTGAACTCATTTTCACAGGCGAAATGCTGTATTCCTTATATTCTTTCTCAAGATTCTTGTTTACGAGTAAATACTCTCCGCTGCGGCCTTCTATCGGCGAAGATGTATACTGCTCGTCCGCGAGTGATATTTGTACAAGAAGTATTCATACAATATTCTGAACATTTCATCGAACATTTACTGTTTCTTTTCTGGAATAGTGGGCACATTGGGAATAAAAGTAGAACTTTTTATTGAATATTTATTCTGACGCTGTATTACGAGTTTTTATATAATAGAATATTTTTTCGTATCTTGTATTACGAAATAAACAATGTCACTCTACGTCTCATTACAAATATCTACGAAAAAGTAAGACTTTCTAAGATCTTGTTTCAATCTATATAATTTATACCTTTTATAGTTTGTACTTTTTCGTAAAAATTTTTTTCGCCAAGGAGACAAATAATATGACAGAAACTCCTTGTCAGTTATATATTGTAAAAGTACGCCGTGTCTTAATTACAATTATATTGAACAGTTACAATAAACTTACTTTTCAACGAATGCTTCTCAATTTATTACTTATATGTTTTATAATTTTGACGCACTTATTAGCACAATGTTTTTATAAAAGAGAAAAAAATTCAAATATGAACTTAATTTTCTTATAAACGAAGAATGGTTATACTTCTATTTTATGTTGCACATCCGATAAGGAGTTCTGTCGATTTTACTGCGATTATGACTGTAAGTATTTCTTGATAATGTTTAAACTATCAGATGTCATTAATTCTATTTATTACTCTGAGTAGATGTATATGTACCTATTTAACTACTGTATACTGTGTATATTTTAGTCTAATTTATTAAACAATTCCTATGTATAGTTATGCAAGTTTAAATCAAGCATACAGGTTATCTTATTAAATTTTATATGATTATTAAATACCGAATTCTTAGGTTAGATATTATTAAAAATTGAAAAATTAAGTAAATCGAAATGTATTTGCATTTTGTTATAATTTGACAATAAATTTCATTTATAAATCCTTAATACTCGTTATAGACCTATTATTTTTATTGAAATGATTAAAAATTATTTTCACACTACAAAAACCTTTAACGGTACATATGTGTCCTGAGACAACAGATTTGTCACTTTCACTTAGATACGAAGTAGGGAAAACGAAATAATAATCTTATGATATCAATATTAATCTAAATACTCTGGATTACACTAAATGGTCAATGTGCAATAATTCTCTCTCACCCCGTGACGCAACAACTTTTATAAGTTACTAATATAAGTTACTATATTTATAATAATTTATATATTATATAATATGTTGATATATATGTATATTTTTCGTAATATTGTAAATATATTATTTTTCAATAATAAATAACTGTCAGTTTATAATAAACAAAAAGTATCATAGCAATTTGTATTTGAACGTTTACAATTTTCCAAGAGATAATTTAATTTCATATCTTTCTTCTGCTGTATAATATAATTTTATGTAATTTTCTGGAAAATAACGCGGTTCACGTCGAGGGAAAGGATCTCAAATAATGTCCGTTCGTCCGTTGCTATGATGCATAATGCATATGATGCACTTTCTCACGTGATCTCTCAATAGAAGAAGAAAATATCGCCACAACGCCACTGGAGAGAATATCAATTTTGAGAGGATATCAATGGTAAATCGCAAATTCAGAGATGTCACTTTTTTTTATTTGCGAGCTCTGCGCTCAGTATACCAATCCTCCAAAATTTTATGATGCATCTTAATTTGTTTTATAAAAACAAGCAAAACTTATTCTAAAAATAATTATAATGAAAATCGATTTTTAAACGTGTACATAATTATTTAGACTATACATAAATTAAATTTGTTATAAATGATAAAAAAATCCTAATATTAAGCTTATTCTAATGTGCTTTTTGTTTTCTGTTTTCTATTTTCTGCTATTTTTTACATCTTGTCTTTTTGCTTCGTAACCGGTTTTTGTATCGCCTGAGATAAAAGTTAACGAACTTCGAAAAAAACAAGAAATACATAACAAAAAATATAATTGTCGATAAAACGGTTGCAAAGAAGAAAAAAGCAAAAGATAAAAAACAAAAAACAGGAAATAAACAGCACATTGTAGAATAGACTTAAAAGTCTGAAAAAAAACTGTTTTGAATACTTAGTTCGTGATTTGAAGAAATGCCATACTTGTGATATTTTATTGAAATTATGATACTTTTTCAAATTTTACTTATCACGTTGTTATCGTACGCTAAGGTTAAATCGATAATTCGTTATAGTTTACAATAATTAGAAAATAATAGTATCTATGTTTAAAAAACATACGATAGACAACGATAGAAAATAATTTACTCGTTTTTAATTATAGTTATAAATTATAAATTAACAAAAAAAATATTTTAACTGTTCATATCTCTTACGAAAAAATACCCTCAATTTTGGACATTAAACAAAAAGAATCAAATTTGCTCAAATTTGAGTGTAATCTCTTCAATTATTGTCTCCAATAATTGAAGGTTACACCCAATTAAGATTAACGCCTAAAAAAAATCTCAAAAAAATAATCAAAATAAACAAAACAATCAAAATAAATGGCTTTATTATATGAAATTAATTAAATCTGTTTTATTCTTAAAATAATATTATTAATTTGCAACATTTTCCGAAATATATATGACAAAATTATAATTAAAATTATAATTAAAAAAACGCTCTCTCTCTCTCTCTCATTTGAGAATTAATTTCCTTATTTTTCTAAGTATCCAACATTACCATTGTAATCAAATGGGATTGCTACTTCGATGATCCAAGAATATTAAATGTTAGTATAATTGTAATATATCTCAATAGGACTTTAACATCTTTAGGATTCACTGCGTGAAACATTTTTTTGATAAACTTTATCTAGGCTGCGTTTGGAAACATCATCTGGATGTTCCTGTGTTTTATATTATCTTTGTTTCACATTGGACAATAAGGATAAAACGATACATGGGGATACTCGGATAATATTTCGAACGCAGCCTAGATAAAGTTTGTCCTAGAAAAAGATGTTTCATAGTATTAAAATATATTTCTTTCATAAATGAATCTGGCGGCGCATCTATTCAACATTTCAGCATTAATTCTCAATCATAAAGATTAACAAAATGACTTACATTCAATTTTGAAAATGACACAAAAGTTATTAAATTTAAGATTTATACTCATTTATTGAGTGTCAATATTGACACTCGAATAAACCGCGATTGGGTGTTATCAAATTCGGTGTATAATATAGTGTATACATCAAACTATTCACCGAATTTAACAATCATACCCAATCGACACCCAACATTGACGCTTAAGTGACACCAACATTGACGCTTAAGTGAACCCCATGTTGACGGTCAACACTCAACTTTGAGGGTAAACACTTAAATTTGAGTGTTAATATAATAAATTGAGGATGTTTTTTGTAGGGGATCTAATCTTTTTATTTCTTTTTATAACTATTCTCTTATTATATTAGCATTTCTTATTGTAGTTAAAAATCGCGAATGAAAATAAAAATTTATCGAAATCCACTATTGAGTCTCTATCGTTTCCTATCGCCCTTATGAAAAAAAAAATTGAGTGTTTACACTCAAATTTGAATGTTAACACCAAATTTTGAGTTCATGCTTAAATTTGGGTGTATACATTTAAATTGTGAATGTTTACACACTGCAGATTAAGTATTTACTCAACCATTGATTGTGTATACCAAAGATCGAGCATTTATATTTAAAATTGAGTGTGTATACATTAAAAGATATGAGTGTACACCGAACTGAATTCACACTTAAATTTGAATGTACTCACTATAAATATTTAAAAGTTTTTAAAAGTTTTTACTCTCAACACTTGTACAATATATGGCATTCATTAGATGAATGTAAATATTAAACGGTTTAAACCTTTGACTGCCATTTTCAAAATTGTAAATGTAAAAGTCACTTAAGTATTAATCTTTATGATTGAATCATAAGACACCTGTAGATCAGTACACTATAAAAACTTATAGCTTTTACGGAAGAATTTCTATTATAATATAAGAATTATATTAAGAATTATATTAAGAATATATTAGGTGTACAAAAAAGTTCTGAGCTTTAGATTTGATACAACCGAAATAACAATTTAAATTTTATATATCTTCCCGCCTTTTTGTGGTTTTAAAGCGTTAACATTTGGCCTTC
>Ga0157364_1005305_pt1 | contig 13094 bp, 6 predicted proteins | sample AttsexASBM2_FD_111476 | JGI IMG/M metagenome (GOLD analysis project Ga0157364, IMG submission 111476) | Fungus gardens microbial communities from leaf cutter ant in Ribeirão Preto, State of São Paulo, Brazil - Atta sexdens ASBM2 | ecosystem: Host-associated > Fungi > Mycelium > Unclassified ... | reverse complement strand
GATTACATGAGATTTGGATATATCGAATCCCGAGCGGAATTTCAGAAGCACTTATTACGCATCTTAGAACTATTAATATACCAAGATGAGATTAGTCTGATGAACAATATTTTGATATTGATTAAAACCGTGGATGAGAATTTATGAATTTTGTTTGTACCTTTTGAAACAACTTTTGAGATAAATTATTAAAAAATGTCAATTTCTAAGAAAGACAATCGAATACTTAGAGTATATTGTGTCGAATCAAAGGATTACCCTGAGCGAGTAACACATAGAAGTCGTCAAAAGTTTATCCAGAAATAGTAATAGAAATGGTTCATGAATTACAAAGATTTCTCGATCTAATTAGTTTCTTCCGAAGATTCGTACCTAGATTCGTCGAAATAGCGAAATTACTATATTCATTATCGAAGAAGTATGCAACATTCGATTTAGATAAATATTGTATAGCAGCGTTTAAACAATTAAAGTCATCACTTATTATCTTTCTGGTATTGCAGTTGTATGATTCGCGTCGCCAAACAAAATTGCACACGAATGCGAGTTCAGTTGCTTTAGCTGCATTATTACTTCAGAAGCAAAATTCGGGCGGCAGTTGCCTATTATAGCCAAGCAACAAATGCCGCAGCGAGTCGCTATCATTCATTCGAACTTGAAATGTTAGTCATGATTAAAGTACTCAAGAGATTCTATATTTATAATATTTATATGACATCAAGTTTATGGTTATTACTGATTGCCAAACTGATGCAATTGTGTATGCGATCAATAAAGTAAATTTAAATCCGTATATTGCACGTTGGACTATTCATTTGCAGAGTTATGACATTTTACATTCAGCACCGACAAACAAAATGATGCATGTGGATGCTCTAAGCCGCATTGTGGCTCCAGTAGATATTATCTCACTTAAAAAAGAATTACAGTGTCATCAGTTGGCGGATCCTCAAATTCGTGCGATTTCAGACGGGCTCAAAGAGACAGAACATGACAAATTTAGTGGAAGGATTAATATATAGAGTGGAAGGATTAATATATAGAAAGAGCAAAGATAAACGATTCCGACTATGATAACAAACATTCTTCGTGTGTATCATAATAATAATGCTCATTATGGTATAGAAAAAGTGATACAGAGAATAGGTAATGACTACTTGTTCCATAAAAAAATACAGATTTAGGTAGATAATTGTTTAACGTATCTTATAGTCAACGCTTTAATAAATAGCAAGGAGAGTGAAATATAATTGGAAGAGACTCTTCAAATCTTCATGCATATGCATATAGACCATTTCAATTGTTCATCAGCAAATGAACACAAACACATATTAGTGTTGATAGACTCATTTATAATGAGTTCACTGGCTTCTTCTAGTGAAAACCACAAGTTCATGCGAGACAATCGAAAATTTGATTCCGATTTTTAATGTATTTGGTAACTCTATCATATTAGTGTTAGCTCATAGAATCTTATTCACTTCCTTCGAATTTTTAAAATTTGTTCAAAGAAGAGGCATTAAGCACAAATCATTACTGTAGTCGTTCCCAGTAGGGCTAACGATCTAGTTGAAAGTGTAAATCGTTTCTTAAAATCATTCCTGCGAAAAGTTGTTGATGATCAACTTAATTGCCTTAATTGTCTATTAAGCTGGCATAGCCACTTCAATACAATCGAACGCGACTTACATCATATTTTAACGAATAGATTTTAAAATAGCATTGGACACATACCTACAAATATCACTTCGAGCACTTAGTGACTTTGCCCGTGTCTTTTGTTTATTTCCAGGGGTCATTATTTGTTATTACTTCCATTTTTAATGTTGTAAAAGTACTTTTTGATTCATATTAATCTGGATGCCCCACCAGCGCAAATCGAGTTGAGATGTGATGAAAATTTTAGTGCTATTTTGTTGCTAATTTGTTGTTCTAACTGTTTAGTAGCAAAAAAAAAGAAAATGGGAGAGGACTTAGGTTAATGGCAGCGTTATGATGAAAAGTTACATGTACAGAATTTTGCTCGCATGTTTTTGGTACCAAAAAGTTCCTCGTAACATATTGTATGTTATCAAAATAGTTTATCTGGATTGACATTCGCGCTCAACTCTAAGTTACCTTAAACATTTAAAAAAATTTGTTGTTCTCAACTAATTTGTTATTGTATTTGGTATATTTCAATAGTATATGTTACGAACATTTTGGTATTAAAAACAAGCAAGCAACAAATTTTTTAAATGATTTTTAAATGATGACAATGTTTAAAGGAATTTAGAGCTCGACATGAACATCGATCCGGACAAACTTATTATTTTTTTATGTGTTTTTTTTATGTCAGAGTAGCAACAAATTCGAAAATGGATATATTTTAGTATATGTTACGAGAAACTTTTTGATACCAAAAACATGCGAGCAAAATTCTGTACATATAACTTTTCGTCATAATGCTGCGACATGTAACGGTGCAATTTTGATTATTTATAAATATTTATTTAACAATGTAACTTTTTCGAGGTTTTTGCACTTGGAGCAATAAAAAAGTAACAAAATCTAATATATTTGTTTTTTTGATATCGCAGTTCTATATATTTTTTAGGGGAGTTCAACTTGCCACCAATTTTAACCTAGACCTTCATTTTCTTTTTTTTTGCTGTTAAATGATTAGAGCAAAATTCGCTCTAGAATAACAAATTAACAACAAAATTTATGATGTCCTAATTTAATTTGCGCTAATGGGAGATTCACATTATCTATAATAGAGATTATCTATGTTACGTATAATTACGTCTATTAAGCTGACACTTCAGCACAATCAAAAAACGCGATCTGTACCATATTTTTTGCTATTTTTGTTTGCTTTATACCCAATTTTTTTGCTCTAGCCAATTTGCTAAAACCTATAGCTGTGTTAGCTTAAGAATAAAGTTAGCATAGCCATGAAGAAAAAAAGCAGCAAATGAAAAATCAAATACGTATTTTTGTGGGTTGTTATGTTGTATTTTAGGGCTGTTTTTTTGCTAACTATTTGTTCTATTCCTGATTTTTTGCTTCAACATTATTTAATTTAAAAAATTCGACCAATAGTGTGACCATGAGTGTGCTTGTTTACAAGAGTAAAGTACATTAAAGCAATTAATTGCTGGGCTAATTTTGGTCTCAAAATGTTTTTGTTCCGAATTTTTTGCTCTTTTCCGTTCATAGAAAATTAATTTCAAAAGAGGGAGTGCTAACTTCACGTTACGCTAGCACCCTCACTTCCATAAAACACATATAGAGTAGGGGAGAGTTGCCACAATTTCAGTATTAGATTTTTTAAACAATTAATTATTATGATTAATTATTATGATATATCAATATGATAGATAGAATTTTTCTCTACATTTTCATACGAGTAATGGTTCTATACGCTGTATAGTTTTTTCATAAATGAAATGCTGCATTATAGTTAATTTATCCTGATATGTTGTATAAATTGGTACATATCATCACAGTATAAATTGCTATGATAAAGAAATCTATGAAATTGAAATATATGAAATATATGAAATATATGAAATATATGAAAAAACATAATAGAAAAATAATAGAAATAAAAATTAAATAGTAGATATGTACGTTTTAATAAAAATTATATCTTTCAAAGTTATTTTGTAATAATCAAATAGCAAAATGTTACAGAAAAATAAATGTAAATTATTTCGCTTATGTGAGATGTCAACGATAAGAGACCAAAAATTTGAAATAAAATTACTTGTTAATTACTTCATCTTGACATACCATGATTTTCATTGAACAATGAGAAATCTGCTATCAATTTCATTTTATTGCTTGATGACAAAAATATCATGATTAAAAATTTGAAGATATTTAACTAAATCACAAATTTTCACAAAATTGATGCAATATGAAAATCTTTCGTTCCATTTTGGTTTCTTAGTACATTAATATAGACTATATATATCATTAAATCATATATACGATTTAAATGTTACAAAGATTTTGAAAAAAACTCTGTGAAGTCAAAACGTTAATTATTTGTATTTGTAAGAGAAAAAATATATTAGCTTTAAGCACGTTGTCATTCTTATATTATTACTCGTAATTATTATTGTTTTTTAATATTTTATTTATTGCTAAGCAAGAAAACGAGCCATTTTTAACTTGTTAATTAAATTATTTTAATTCTATCTTATTTTAATATAGAAATATAAAATATAAATTTTGTCGGAATTAAATGATAATAGAATGTTTACATGTGCAGTACAGCGAATTAATCTAATTTTTTCTTGTGAGTCAATACATTTCCTGAATATGTCTAATTTGATTATTTATTATAACAAATTATCACTGTTATTCAAAATAACATATTGTATATTAACAAACACTTTTCTTTGAACAAATAATACATCGTTTAGATTTGTTTTCTCAAATCGAAGGACATTATTGCGAAATTATGAAATGCTCAAACATTGTCTGCTCTTGAATCGAATCTTTTTCTTTTTCTATTATGATACTTATTTGATTAAGGGGGGGGGGATTCGTGTAGATTGAAAAAAATCAAAATTTCTTTTTTATAAACTAATAGTACGTAATATATACAACAAAATGTCAAAGCCGAAAAACTGAATTCGAAAATTTAAGACAGCTATACAGCTATTAGTGGTGGTGGCACACTGTGCCGAGCGGTACCCGCAGGTATAAAAAACACATCGCTCTTCCTGTCAGTTCTTTCGTAGTTGCTCGAAAAGAAGCTTTACTACATTTTGAGGAAGAAGAAGGATTGATATACAAACCTGGCATTGGAGATTAAAACAGCTGTAAATTTCTAAAAAAAGTTATTTTTCTGTAGCGAAAACTTTAAATGCGTTTTCGGGCATATGAGCGGCGTGGAATGTAACTCAAACAATTTTAAAAAATGAACTTGCGTACATATATTCTATAACATCTTCTTCACATAAACCTATTTTTACATAAATGTTTTTGAAATAAACCATTATTTTTTTAGTGCTATTTGTCTTAAAACGCATCTTTATTTTAGAATGTCACTATTTTTTTATTTTTGCCTTTTTGAACTTAAAAATAGATTTATGCCAAACGTATATTCATTAACTAACGTTTTGAATTTTTGATTTCGAATAAAAACAGCCCTACACTCCATGGCGCAAAGCACTTTTTTTTTTAATGGTTGGTTTAATGGTACATCCTCATAACATTAATAATTTAAATACATATTAATAAAAATTTGTTTATCTTAAATCTATAATTACATAATAAAGTATAGTAAAAATTTTAAAAACATTCAATACATTCTTAATTCGGATCTACAATACGTATTTTAAGCCATAAGAAATTGACCAACTACAGTCGAATGCGAGGAGAATAATTGATTGTGATTCGTCCATTCCTTATAGCTTAAGTAAAAATTTATTGTAGATCCGGGATTAAGCTAACATATCCATGGGTTTTAGCGAATCGGTTAGAGCAAAAAATCAGGAATAGAGCAAAAAATAAGTAAAAAATCAAGAATAGAACAAAAAATAAGTAAAAAAATAGCAAAAAATATAGGTCGCATTTGATTGTGCTGAAGTGGCTGTGCCAGCTTAATAGACATAAACTGGAGAAAGCCCAATTTCGCTCATATAGTATTTTGGTTAGAAAAATGTTACTAGCTAGAAGATATTTTGCATCGCGCTTTATATTTCTCACTGAGATAAAATATAATTTGTTCATTACTTTCGGATTGAGAGCACGCAGTAATATATATACGAATCGCCGAATTAAAATAATGAAAAAAATGTGATATCGATTGTTTGTTAATATGTTTATCTCATTAAAATCATTGAAAACATATTGTGCGTACAATATTATAAATTTTGATTATATGAATATTCGAATGATTGCTCAGTTGTATATTGTAAATTTGATCTTTGTACATCATTCACTGTTGAAATTGTTGAAGTGTTCTTTCACTATAAATATGTGCAGGAGAGTTGTAAATCATGCGTTTTGATTAACATTGAAAGTACCATACTTTTGTTTTATTCCTATAATTAGTACGTGCGATTGTAAAAGAGACCGGACCAGTAAACTATAGAGATAAGTAGAATAATCGAGGCTAGGTTAGGTTAAAAACAAAACACGCGTAAATGTGTCTGAACACGCAGCAGCGAGTGCCACTCAGTCTATTATAACATTTCGTTGCGAACGCATCTATGATAAAAGTTATGCTACAATTTTAAAAATCATACACGTAAATATTTTTATTCTTAAAGTTTTTATTTTGCAATCGTATATGAGTGTCTGTGATATTTGATTTTTATTTAGATAGTAAGTGTAGTTCTTAAGGATGTTTATCATTATTCAATAATATCGTATATTCGATATTTTTTGTTGCTCAATATAAAAATATTGAATAAAAAGTTACGAATAAAATATCGACTAGATATTTTTTTACGTCTATACTTTTGGATCCAATGGAATGTGCCAATTAGATGCAAGAACTTTCAGTGAACGGTATCGAGTTTGGGACTATAAATAAAGGAAGCCTTCCCTATATCAAATAATCAAATATCACAGATCTTTGTTCGTAAGTTCTAAAAAATTGAGTTTTTTTTAAATCTATTTGTTGTGCGATAATATAATGTCATTCAGAATGAATATAGATAGTTTTAAAATATCTGAATATATTCAGTCGATATTTTTGCTTGATATTGATATGTCTAGTGCTTACTTAGTAAAGTCTAACTTTTTTTGTTTATTTGTCTTTTGTCTTTGTTATCGTGTACTTTAATGTTTTTAATTAATGTTTTTAAAAAAATGAACGAATGGAGTTAATCACACCATGGGGATATATGATTCATTTAACAATTCTTATCTGGAGATACTGATAGTGTCTCGGCGCTAAGATACGCGACTACCGTGGCTACTTTATGCAAGATCGAGAATTGCGAGGGATTGAGATTATTACATCTCAATAACAGTTGAATCGATCAGATTCTATATATGTTCAATCGATAATGTCCACTTAAATTGTGTAATAAAAATGTTTTTATTTTTTTCCTATGTGCCCTAAGAGCGGAGATATTGCGACGCAAAGTCTCGATGTGAAACTTTTCACATAGATAGAAATAAGATACGTCGTTATTATTGTCATCGACCAAAAGTACAATTTCGTAACTTTCTTTTACATGCGTACTGACAGTTGTCGATGTCGTTGCGCAGATATTTTATATGATGAAAAAGCTGCGCAATGATACCGACAATTGTCAGTAGGCGTATAAAATAGTTACGGAATCGCGCTCCTGCTGGCCAAATGTACTGTTACACATTTCGGCGTGAGAGTGCGCTAGTCATCTGAATGTACTATTGGACTTTCAGATTTTGGCGCAAAAATGCGTTAGCATATTGATTCATCGCTAGTGATGCATAGTAAACGAAATAAATAAAAATTATACGTATTTGTTAATAACTCAACTAGGAATAATAATGAAAAATCATCGATTTCTAATTGTTTCTAATTAATTATTAATTAATATTTAACAAAAAGAAATCGAATGTGGAAATTACATTGCTAGTAATTATTAATTAGCTAGGAAATGATAATGAAAGTGATTTATTCGTCATCGATCTTTATTTATTTATAAATTCATAACAAAAGCGAATCGAATGGAAAAGAAATTATACACTGATATTTGTTAACTAAGCTAGAAAATGATAATGCAATTTATTCGATATCGATCATTTGTTTATAACTCAATATTTAATAAAAGGAGATCAAATGAAAACAAAATTATACACTATATTTATTAACTAAACCAGAAGTATGGTCAATGCGATGTTGCAAATGCTTTGAAGCGTTTTTTAATTGGTTAGTTTGTAAAATTCTTTCTTCTAATTGGTCCATTAAACGCTTTAAAGCATTTGTAGTGAGACTTTGATCGCAACCTAGAAGATGATGATAAAGTGATTTATTCGACCTCGATCTTCATCGTTGTTTATAGCTTAATATTTAACAAAAGAAGATCGGAGGGAAACGAAATTATACATTGGTATTGTTAACTAAACTAGGAAATAATAAAAAGCGATTTATGTCTATTTTTTTATAATTAATATTTAACGAGAGGATATCGAACGGAATTGAAATTATACACTGGTATTTGTTAACTAAGCTAGGAAATGATAATGACAAAGCAATTTATTCGATAACGATTTCCATTTGTTTGTAATCTTAATATTTAATAAAAGGAGATCGGATGGAAACGAAATTACACGCTGGTAATTGTTACCAACTTAGGAAATGTTAAGTTAAGAAATGATAATGAAAAAGTGATTTATTTGTTCATTGATCTCTATTTACTTATAATTAATTAATATTTAACAAAAGAAGATCGAGTGGAAACAAAATTATACCTTGTTTATTAATTAAGAGCCACACACAAAAAACTTAAGGCAGCAAGTTATAAGCAGTAGGGCTTCAAGATTGATTCAGATTTAAAACTATCCGCATATCCGTTTATCCGAATTACGAATATGATGCTTCAAATTCGGAAATTCAAATTTTCTAAGCTATTGGAATCTGAGATTCGGTTAGTCAACAAATAACTTTTGTAACTTATACGACTGTTTAACCCAATCAGAAATATACCTACGCTAGATACTTTTACTCTCATGGAAATGTTTATCATTTTTTTATTTTATATTCATGTTTTTACCTGTTATACCGTGATCTAGTAGCGCCAAGTTTACTTCTTTAACTTTTTGTGGTAACACTTGAACAAGGTAACGCAATTATGGGTTGTATTCTTTATTTAATTTGGTATGAGATTTAAATTAGCGCCAGTTGTTGATATCGAATCTTTTACGAATGATACATAGCATTAAAGCATTATTGATATTATTTATTTAATTTAGTATTCAAATTACATGGGATTTAATTTCACGCCAATTGTTGATATTAAATCTTTTTTATAAATGATACAAAATTATGCGGAATGTAATTTGGAGCCAGTTTTGTTGATATTAAATCTTTTGTACGAATGATACACATCATTAGAGTTAAGTAATCAAAAATAGTACTACTTGCGTTTTATTTTTTAATTTGATAGAATTTAATTTGATTAATTAATATTGCAGCATCTTTAATTTTTCATTTGAGTATATTAATTTTTTTCGAGGAGTAATAATTTTTGACAGAGAATTAAAGTTGAGTTGGAATAAAAAAGATCTTCAATAAGAATATCTTTAAAGAAAAATTAAAACTACTATTAATTGGGTTGATAGATAGTACCTACTCAATATTTCATTCCATTAAAATGATTTACCTCAGTGGTAAATATTATAAGTTTAATTCCCTCACATCCAATCTCAATGAAACTAGGCTCATTCGACATGTTTTTGCACAAAACGAACGAATTTAGCAAAAAGAAGTATTATTCTGCCCTGCGAAGCAAATGTTTGTGTTCAAAATTTTCATATTTTTATAAAAATTTTATTAATATGTAGCCAAAGATGTAGCTTAAAATTATTTTAATATTAATTTTTATTTTAATAATTTTATATAATCATTATCCCATGAGTCACTTTACCGGTCCCGAGGCTAGCTGAATCATAAAGATGAAATGCATTTAAAAAAATGCATTTATTTCATATCAGTTTCCTATTATTATTAAAATATTATGAGATAATCAAATATATGTAGAAACTGGTGTAGAATTCATTTTTTGATAAGTCTCTTAATTTCGTTTGTAAAAATTCGAAACTAAAAAAAATAAGTATACTAACCTCGATCTTCCTTAATTAAAAATATTTTCAAGAAAAGATGACATTGAACCGTCAAGAATAACTATAGGATGAAATTATTATTTTTTATTTCATTGATTATTTGTAGAATTAATTATTTATAATTATTTATATGCAAGCAATTATTTCTTTAAATATTAATTTTTTTGGACATTGTTATAATTTATATACAATTTTATTTTACAAATTCGTTACAGTCTTAACGTAATCGCAACTCCGTCACCGAATTTATCGATGTACATCAGTGATGTACTTATTTTTCTTATTGTTAAAATTCTTTTGTTAAAATAATAAACTGATATGAAAAAAAATTAGAAAATGTACATATATGTATGATATATGCAAATAAATATATGAATAATAAATTAAGATAATTATTTACATTAGAGGATGTCCTCCAATAACCTTGACTTTGACGTATATTTTTTATTGTCCCTGAGTGATTTCCAACAAGTTTTAGCCGTTGCTCGTTATTCATTAAAAAAATATTAACAGTCAAAGTTAGTAATTATTTTGGGTCCATATTCCATATACGTCTATCCATATCGACAGCTATCGATAACTAATGACTAATCGATAGCCAATGACAAGAATTATTTTAGGAAAAAAGTACAGTTCTTATTGGTTGTTGCTACTTAACGATACTGACAACAATCAGTATACAAAATATGGGTCCTGTTCATAAAAAGTTAGATAACTCTAGGTAGGTAAAGAGGTACGATGTAGATCGATTAAGGAAATACGACTTCCACGCGAAGCAAATTCCACTCCACCTTTCCCTCTGCCAAGGAGCTGACTTTCTATGCGAAGCGAGTATCACCCCACCTCCCTTTCTGCCTAGGGATGCATGATTTTCCATGTGAAGCGAGATCCATCATACCTCCTCCTCTGTCAAGGAGTATCTAACTTTCTACGAGAAGCGAGTTCTATCTCACCTCTCACCCTGTCTAGAAGTGCACGCGGCTTTCCACGCGAAACGAGTCCACTTCCCCCCCCCCCCCTCTTACCAATCGACCGATTTTCCACATAAAGGGAAGTTCATCCCATCTTTTCTAGGGGCATATGATTTTTCACGCAAAGCGAGGACCACCTAATACCAAAATATGGGCTAGGATATATTTTTTCAGGGATTTTCCGCGTCCTCCATAGTGGCATGTACTGCACACTTATGTTTTATAACGCAAAGTCCACCTCCATTTCCTCTCTACTTAGTATGAGGCAGAAGGACAGATAGGATAAACCTCGCTTCGCGTTGTAAAATGTATGCGTGGAGGTAGTATGTGCTCATAGAAGTACCCTCCTATGAGCGGCGGCACTGACTTAAAAAAATATAACCTAACCCATAATTTAATTTTGGGTGGCTTTGCGTAGAAAGTCGCGCGCTCCTAGGAGGAAATGGGATAAATCTCGCTTTGCAAGTCGTATTCCCTTAATCGGTCCACCCCATACTTCTCTCCCTGCTTAGAGTTATCTGACTTTTCATGTAAAATAGGAAAATAATTACTAACTTTGACTAATAATAACTTTTTAACGAATAACAAGCGATAGCTAAAACTTGTTGGAAGTCACTCAAGGTCATGACCTTGACAAAATACAATATGTCAAAATCAAGATCATTGAGGAGTTCCGTAATATAAATAATTATTTAATCTTTTAAAAATTTATAATAAAAGATTAAAAATGAAATTAGTACAAATATTCAATTGATTGAAATTATCAAACATATATAAGAGTTTCAAGAAACAATTAAGAACATTATGAAGATAAATTAACTTATTTTTTTAAATATAATTAATCTTTCATGTCAAACTTTTTAAAATAGATCATAATAAAATTCATTTTTTAGTTTCACCAAATAATTAATAGAAGAAGAAAAAGTAAAACATAACTTTATAACAAGTATAGAATATCGATATTAAAAAGAATTAAAATTTTTATTTAAAATTTTGTTCATGATATTTATTGTTACGTTTAGTGGATGATTTTTTTCGTTTTGCGAACGTTCAATTAATAAAATAAGGGACGAACAAATACGTGTACAATCGATAACACGAATTCGAGGAAAGTTTCCAGTCGAAAAACTATGTTTATTTAGAATCGAGTGATCCGCGATAATAAAATTTATATAGCATTAACGCATTGGAAATCAAACGTTAAATCTCCTTTCGAGCGTTAAGGAAAAGAAAATCGTCAAATAATCATTATCAAACCACGCCGTTGGTACCAAGGTACTAAGTTAGGCTGCGGAACGAATTTCCGCGATAATAAGCATGGACACGATACTCGAGAGAAGGTGAAATTTAATCATCTCACACCGATATCACGCGAATCCAATGATAATGATCCCACGCGTAGGCATTTAAAAGGATGTCATAAATTTAATAATGACATCTTCCGATATTAGGAAAATCAATAAAAATTGCAATTCACGCTTCTTGCTTTCCAAGAGGCACGATTAACTAAATCCGGGAATATTTGCTCATCGCTCAACGCGAGAGCAATTGGATAAAACGTAGTTAATTTTTCTCGCTTATAACTAAGACTTAAGCAAACGATAATAAGAAAAGAAATTGGTAATTGATCACATAATTGGTCACAAGCCATTCTCTATTTCCCTGTAACAAAACTGGTCAATGGGCGACTATGAATCTGAAATCTTTTAGGAAGATTACGTATTATCACCAAGAATAAAAGCAAATCAAAACTTACAGCGCGGGCGAAGCTAAACAACTTTCCAATTAAAACCAGTTAAAACTGTTATCATATCAAGGGGAAGAAAAAATGAATCTGATTCCTCAATTTCTTAATCAGACATATTCTATCAAAGAACCACCTCGAAAAAATTATTTATTTAAAAATTATTTGTATAAACCGCGACATCGCGAGATATTATACAAAGCAGAGAAGTGAAGAGAACAAAAGAGCGAAGAGAACACGAGAGCGGAAAGAATAAAAGAGCAAAGAATAAGAGAACGAGAAAACAAGATGAAGAACAACAAATTTTCAAATTCACGCTTACATAGTTGTTCATTAGAGTCTGTGCGCGATCTTTTCAATCGGGTGAATTATTTTTTCGGCTTCCGATACCTGGAATATTCCGACAGCAGAAAATTGTAAGTTTCTTATTATTATTATTATTTTATTGTTCTCCGAAATTAAAGTAACTCACTAAAGAGAGCAAATAATTCATTAGTTCAAATTGTCTCATTCAATATTCAAATAATGTTCTCGAAATCGACAGAACAAACACCTTTCTCTCTCTTCTTTCCCATATTTAGTCCTTGTTGATTTTTTTC
>Ga0157364_1005304_pt1 | contig 13094 bp, 8 predicted proteins | sample AttsexASBM2_FD_111476 | JGI IMG/M metagenome (GOLD analysis project Ga0157364, IMG submission 111476) | Fungus gardens microbial communities from leaf cutter ant in Ribeirão Preto, State of São Paulo, Brazil - Atta sexdens ASBM2 | ecosystem: Host-associated > Fungi > Mycelium > Unclassified ... | reverse complement strand
TGCGTGCGTGTGTGCGTGCGTGCGTGTGTACGTGCGCGCGCGCGTGCGTGCGTGCGTGTGTGTGTGTGTGTGTGTGTGTGTGTGTGTGTGTGTGTGTGTGTGTGTGTGTGTATGTGTGTGGTGTGTAAATTCGGATAGGAATTTTATTTCTTTCATAATCATATCTCAAAATTTTTGAAAATTATTGATACTTTTTTTTTCAATTGAAATTATTAAAAATAATCCTCTTTTTGCCCAACTATTCAAAATTTCACAAAAAACAGTATGTATTATTCTATGAAAAACCATAAATCAAAGAAAATTATAACAAAGGGCTAACATTTGTTGTAGTGATTTCTTATGAAGATAGGTCATAAGGTAACACGGAAGTGATGCACGTATTTATCTGCAGATGAGGCGAATGTGGTCGCTTGACTATCGAGGCCAACGGAGCACAGGTGAAATGTCATGACTGTTTGCTAGTGATGAAATTCACTAACCGGAGATTAGGTGGCTGTAAATACAACGGTGAACGTCTAAAAACATCATCCTCATGGTATTAACAGCAAGACTGCACTGCTAATCTCATCTCGTTTAATTGCACATTATTAATTTATCCTTGAATTCCCTCCGGCAGCTACTTAACGTCACCGATGAGCGAAAAGTAAATAAGTGAATTCTCGATGAGTCATATTATCGATACATTAAAATCATTAGAAGATATAAGAGAGCTTCTCTAGAAAAAAAAACTTTTCAAAAATGTTTCTTTGGCACGATAAATCGCCGGCCTCGGCTCAAGATCGCCGCCTATCCTTTTAAAGCGCAAATTATACGTTAGCGAATCTCCTTTTCGTCGTCGTAAATTAAAAGCAACGTCTTCAATTCCGCGCGGAAGAATGGGCGATTGCAGCACATCATCAATCACGCCGAAGATATATTAGCAGATTATTGTACTCCCTTGACATTAACCTACATATGTGGAAGTAATGCGACTTACGCTTGCAGAGGCCAACGGATTTTACAAACGCAGCACCACGCCTTTCGTCGCCTCCATGGACAGGCGGTACACACCTTTGTAATTATGTCGCTCATGGTTAGTCGTGCCTAAGAAGTAATCGCCACATTGAATTGCCTTGTCGAACAAAGTGAACCACCGAATCGGTGTCGACGACCCGATGCGTTTCTTGTCGTAAATAATTCTCTAGAGAACTATGATTACTTCTCCGTTTTATCTAACAGCAATTTGTTTTATATATTAAATCTAACAGTAAGTATGTCCGGAACAAAGATTAGAGCCTGGACTGCGCCATAGTACATCGAATGGTCATTCACATCAAGAAAAAATAAGAGAGAGGGAGCGTGAAATCGACCAATCTCCCTCTCTTTTTAAGATTATGATTGGTTGAATAGAAAGAGATTGCGACCAACCGTTTTCACGTCCTGTCTCATTTTTGCCGACCGATTTTACACATACGGAGTCATGGCGCAGTCTATGCTTTACGTCTTTGGTCCAGAACATTGATGTTGATTGGCAAGTATTCCGACTCGTCCGAGTCTTCAAATCGATTTACTTCGCGGACAGAATCGCGAATGAAGTAATGGCGAATGCAGCGAAGAGAAACCGATGCGGGTTTCCAATTCTAAAACGTGCGATCGCGTGGTACGACCTCGTGCTCGGCTTAAATCGGATTCCAGGACGTGTGAAATCGCATCCCCGCACAGCGATTTGAGTGAATGCAAGCAGACGAAGTCACGTAGCAGCGCCTAAGTGGTCCCGATACCGATGCTGTCGACAATGTCCATTCGATTCAGACCCTCATCCGACGCATGCATGCACGCACGCCACATGGACTAAATGTAAACCGGTATACGCTCGCTATTAAAGTCGATAATAATAATAATCCGGAGCAGAATTTATTTTATGATCCGCCGTCGCTATAACGCTGATACGTGCGCGATTCTAGATTTTTTTCTCTTTCAACCCGCAATTTCACGAATTTATACAACGTCCATCATCAGTCCCGCCGTTTGCTTCATCATTCCAAAATTTTGTCACGAAATGATGGATACCATCATCAGTTTACGAAACTGATGGTATCCAAGAAGAGCGACGTAAGAAATCCAGAATCATAATTTTCACAGAAAGCCTGTAAATGTAGGATCTCGAGATGAAGAAATAAGTCATTTCAACTTGACTAAACGATCTTGTGGTACGACTTGTTTCGATACTTTGCACCGCTTACGTTCGTTCCACGTCGTAACACCGCGACGTTGTAATGGATTAGTCGTAATGAACCTACAGTCGCGTTTCACCTGAAGAAACCCGTTTTCCTTAACGGCTACTAACAATAGCAACGCGATCGTATACCCACGCGAAAAATTAGCAACGCGAATTGGCTACGCGATATCCGACGTGCGTGCATCCGTGAGAGTCTCAAAACAACATCTTCGTACATATTTTTTTTTAAATATCCGAACGCGCATCGCGAATAGAGAAAACCGGTTAAAAACCACCGGTGTGAGATAAACCCCGTCAACTTTTATAGTTATTTCAGAAAATACTGGCCCGATTCATTGTACTTTGCATTTGAAGAGCGTTATTAAAACGACCGGAGACGTTTTTATCTTGTACGTCCGATCGTTTCGAGAATACAAAAGTATTGCCGTCGCCTCTTATACTTTCGCCTCTTCGCGACGGGAATCCACACCGCCGCGATTCTAATCAAATTTCCACGACAGGAATTCGCGCGCGATTGAGATGCAACGGGGAAGATAGTTCGGCAAATTTATGCTCAGGATGACATCTCGCTATTCTAGCCGTGTCCTTTATCGTCGGTTCAATGAAAGCTACGCAATGTCGCGATTCCTGACCGACAATTTCTCTACCTACATTTCTTCGGAGCGAACCAGACGAACGTGCCAGACAAACAGCACTCCGGTACGCCGCGATACTCACGTGCGTTTCGCGACGATCGGTGCGCAAGCAAGTGGAGAAAGAGAATATATATTCTCTCGCTAGTGTCGAAGATGAACGCGGGAGAAAGAGAGAGCGAGATGATGAGAAAGATATACTCGCGAGAGCTCTCCAGAACGGTCCAGTTCTCATGGATAGTCGGATGTGGTATGAGGTATCGCCCGACTTTGCCTGGTCTGCTAAGCTATTTCTTATTCATAAGCTCCACCAACCGCTCTACAAGATGTTTCCAGCCTTTTCCCGTACAAGTTTTGTCGGATTATTCCACGATAAAGCAAGAAAAAGATACCTCGTCAGATAATTACCATAGAAATATCTCAGACTCAGCACAATCGACAAAGAAATTCTTATGTTCTATCAAACTAGAGGTAGAGATTGAATTGGAATTTAAATCAATTAGAAAAAATTAATATCAAGTTAGTGAACTTTACTTTAATTGATCAAATTCCAATCTAATTTCAATCTCAATTTCTTTAGTTTGATATAGACTTTAGGATGATAAAAAAAAATTGGCACGTATTCTCTAAAACTTTTACAATAAATTGTCATTCTAAAGAGTAAAATCTCACTCTTAAAGTTTGTAAATTGAGTTACTCTTTTTCAAGTCTGACTCCATTTTCATTCTTTAAAGTGAGATTCCACTCCAAAAAATTTAAGGAGTACATAAATACTTATAGTCGGTTGTTATATTTAAGATTACCTTAAGTACAGTCTTAAGATCCTATATAATTACAGAGTCATGTTAGTATACTAAGAAAAATTTCTAGTTGAAAATGAACAAATCAGAATATTTTAATTACATCAATCAGAATTCTAATTATCTCAACTAGAATTATAATAGATTCAAAGAAAATATTGATTTATCTATTTTCAATCAGTATTCTAATTAATGCAATCACTTTTTTTCTAGTATGTATCTTAATTATTAATTTAAGAATCGGCTATAAATATCGGCTTAAGATAGATAGCGTTTCCATGATGAAAAATAAAATCATTATTCTTATTGTGTTTCATTCATCGGAACTACTCAGGTGAAGCGTTTTCGAATTTTTGTGTTTAGATGAGAAATTGTTTCGTTATTTTTATTCACGGATTTTGGTAAGATTTGTACGAAAAGAAACGTTTGTACAGCTTCCGCTCAGGTTAACGTTCGATACTTTGTGACCTGCACTGCCGAAATAAATTTTACTCGTACATAGAATCGTCCTTCACGGATTTTATCATCTCCTCGTATGTGTTTTAAACCAATGTTCTTCAACCTGCGCGCATATTACGGCGCATCTCGAGCTTATCCCGAGTGCTCCGCGAGATATCTCGATCATGCGTCGGCAAACGAAGATAAAAATCCTCGCAACAAATTTAAAGCGAACTGGATACTGCCGCTGAGAAAGTGTAATATGCAAAAGGGTTATTTCACGCGTGCATAGAACGTGTCGGAGATTTTACTGGTTGCTCTCAGCAATCTCTCGGGAATGTTGCAGCGGGCGTGTTTTCATCGAGACTACTGATAAGCGGTTTAATCCCAGACGCGATTCGCGTAAAAACGAAATAGCCGATTAAATCTTCCTTTCCCCTCCCCTCTCTGCGTCATATTTAATGTTATATTTAACATTGTGTGCAAAACTCGCTTAAATGATTTAAATCAGTTATGACGCGAAAGAACAATTTCTCAAGGACGTTGAATTTCTCAGAAACAGCGCAAGAAATAATTTCTCAAGGACGTTGATATATGCCGCGATAATACGAAAGAGATAAGAAATTTAAGCCATGACAGTGGCATTGTTTTCGGGAATTTATTATACCTACGAGATTTATTATACCTCGCTTTCGAAAGCACAGGTTTCACTCTAAGTCAATTACCTGAATCGCGACACGGCGCGGAAATCTTCGCACGCTCCCTCACATATTAGCCGTATTTCGTTAAAACGCATAAACTATTTTCCGTTGCATGGAACAGTTAGTCGGAAATATACAAATATGTGTACGCACATATACGTGTCTCGTGTACACGCCTCCCCCATGCGTGTATCGCGCTCGTTATATTGTTTTCTGTTTTTACCGTTTCTACCTTTATATACTATACGTGACTATCGCGGTTCAGGTCGTAATCTAAATATATACTCCGGATGAAAGATACATTAAGATTGCAAAAGAAAAAGTGCGTACGAATCAATTTCGTTCCTGGCGATAAACCGCTTGGCTCTAACATTCAAAAAGAGAACACTCTGAATCTTTTAAAGTGAATTGCCATTCTGAGGAGTGAAAACTCGCTCTTAAAGATTGAAAATTAAGCCACTCTTTTTCAAGACTGGCTCAATTTTCATTCTTTAGAGTGCATGCATGGAAAGAACAGTTTTGCTGAAGTATTTGAAAATTTAGCTGGATACAGATCTGAAAATAATTTTATTTGGAGCATCAAGATAATTATGTAGGTTGCTAGAATGTTAAAACTTTTTGCAGCATCCCAAGAATATCAAAATAATATCATAAATTGACTAAATTACAACAAAAAAATGACATAAATGTTCATCAATGTTATTCGTCAAATTGATTATTCATTATTTTGACTTTCTTGTTTTCCTTGGTATTGTCATCAATGTTTAGCGTCTTACATAATTAATTTGATGAAGAATCCAATAGTTATTTTCGGATTTAGCTCTAAAGTGTTAAAATACTTTAACAAAATTAATCTTTCCACATGAGATTCTACCTCAAAGAATTAAAAGAATACTAAAGTCACGATACAACGATAACTAATCATCAGTACTCCCGATTACGGAAATGACTCTCGGTGCAGAGATATACACGCGCGAATGGATAGATTTTCCCTCGCGTAATGTGATGCGATATTATGATCTCTCTGAAACATTGTCCACTTGTTTGGCGAGGAGTGCCGTGTTACTCGCGCACAATTCGCGGGCCGAGGAGAGCACCCCGGCCAAGTATCGTATCAGCTTTCCATCCCAAGAAGGTAAATGCCATACGTATATATACGTATATATACATTTGTGCTGCACGGCGTATCGCGTATCGTCGCTGAAATTCTGCAGTTTTGCACGAGGCACGATGCGCCTCGATAACGAAGGATGCCTTTCCCTTTCGCGGCCAGAATGCCACGTTCTTTGCTCTCCTCTCGACTCTTCTCAAACTGCACGAAGAGCGGGGTCTCTTCTTCGGGCACTGTGTAATTTTCCACTCGTTTCCCGTAGCGGGTCATTATATGCAGTCGATTGACCGGATTCTCCGACGACTTCGACATCCTCTCTCGCGTCTTCATTTCGAGAGGCGCGCATATCCATGGGATTAATTCTTTCGGCGTTTACGAGCGTCCTCTTCACATTTGTTTCACGTTTTATCGTCCACGTTATTACCTTAAACGTTTCCAAGTTGCGCGTCAATCAGCACGCGCTGTCACTTCGTCCGAATGGCGGATCATTATCATGGTAAAAAGGAGACCCAAATGACGCGCGTATATCACGTTACCCTCTCCGAATGTGTGCCATCGAGGAGAGAATCGTTGCAGCTGCGCATATGTCATATTAACCGAGTACGCTCCGTGAACGCGGTAGGGTGGCTTTGCATTTATTATCCGTACACGATTTAGGGTAAGAGAGAGAAAAAAATGGACTCTCCTCCCGCGCTTCGCCTCTCTCCCGAGAACGAGACCGTGGCAATAAACGTTAAAATTTGATACTCGCCAAACATCGCACATGTGTCACGTAATAACGTAACATCGCATTCGCTCTCAGAGATGTGATTAATACGAGCCATCGCGTTAAACCGCTTCGTATAATTGCCAATCTACGTCTACGCTAATATGTTTACGTTGCATTATGCAGAATTGGGATCGCGGTTTGTACGCAAATTATTCTCCATGCCGATGAATGTGATTTGCGGTTTCATAGCCTGTTCTTACTTTGCGTAAGAATCGAGGAAATGTAGTAGGCAGCGTCTATAAGTACGTCGTGGACGCACTTCCCGTGCGTTGGTTGCAGGTGCGTTTAAAAGCGAGCGCCTTGACCTAGACAATCGCCTGGAATGGTGTAAGATGCTTATTAACAACGACTTAGACGATACTGCCACGCGTCTTTCTCTCTCTCTCTCTCTCTCTCTCTCTATCTCTATCTCGCGTGGGCGTACGCGAGGGAGGTCGCGGATTAATTTATTAGCCAATGCAATTATCCGTTACTCAATGCCGCAGCCAGCCCGTTCATTCGCGACGTGCCGCGGTTGTCTCTCGACATTTCGTATCTTGCGATGTTGATTTGAGTCGGCGAATTATCTTGTCGAAAGGTTGAGGCTTTCCCTCTCTTTCTCTCTTTCTCGCTACCGGTCTTAAATTTCTCGTGCAATTACGATCGCATTAAACACCACTCGGCTTCGCTCTCGCATCTATATTAATCACACCCAACTACGTAAACGGCGCACCGTTTGATTGCGTAATATAAACTAATCGCGGTAAACGCCGATAAAGCGAGGTAACTACGAGTTCCATCATTAGAAGTAATATATGTTCATTCATAATCGTACGCGCATATTATATTATATTATATTATAGACTCATGATTAACTAATCCTCATCAAACATTCAGCTACGAAAATTACGTGTAATTAGTTTACCGTTTAAACAATCACTAATGAATATGTATATGTAATTACTTAATTATTCAGATAATTAGAAGCATCTGCGTTCTAAGAGATGTAAAGTAAACTTCCGGCTATTCTGTGACAGGTGCTAGTTCAGGAGTCTGACACCTTCTTTCAGAATCACGCAATAAGATATTGCTCGTCCAGGAAGTCGCGACGCATCTCTGGCAAATTGTACAAGTTATTGAACGAATTATGAATATGAATAGAAACGCGGTACGTTAAACTAACCGAAGGAACCGTGGGGAAAATGTCCGTAATGTCTCAAGAACGACAGGAAGGAGCGAAGTAATAGCGAAGTATGTCGTGTCTCGACCCTACCATCATCGAGGTAATCGTCGATCTACACGAGGAGGCGGCCGCCAGGATCCAGCTGACACTCGACAGGAAGTTGCCACTCGAAAATATCGCGGCACACATTGATGGGCCCCTACAAACGTTTAGACTACGATGGTAGATGCATAGACAGATAGCTCCGTTGCTTGACTCTGTCATTTTACTCTCCCGTATATGTACGAAGGAATCATAGGACCGTGGGATCTCGTCGTTTGAAATTCTTATAATTGCTCCTTTTAAATTCAAGAGAGGCGAGTAATGGCCCTTTAAGATCCTTATAATGTTAATTAATGTCAGATGCACACATTATAAACAATTTTCTTCATATTTTTATCATCAAACTCGTTTTAGCGAGAAATATAATGCATCAAATCTATAACAAGAATAAAGTAACAATTCAATAATATGAATATTTAATCCTCGGTTTGTAATCGTATTTTAACTTCTACAATTTGGATCTTTCTTGTTCAGCCCAAGTTTTTTTATTGTTCCAGATTTTCAAACAAATATGAAAAATTTATCTATTTTCTAATACACATCTCTACATTATTTAAATAGATATTTTAAGGTATTTTAGGAGGCTCTTCGCATTCTTTTATTTCGGAGAAATTTAAGAATAAAATTCCACTTGTATTAAGAAAAGACGATAGATTACAGACGAAAGATTAAAATTCAGAAAATAATGATAATATTAAATAACAATAAAATAGAACGTAGCAATTATAATTTCTGATGGGAGGGATACTAAGAATATTATTACGAGGGTGCGATATCTGAAGAGGGATATCGTTAATCCCTTGCTCTTGACTTGCAATATTCGTCAGGTATCGATATACTGATTATACGTTTAGGCAACAACGTGCTCGCGTACAAATCTCTCGCCTCTAATCAAATGGTGAAAAGAATTTTTTCCTGACACGGGAGAGGTAATCATACGCCGAAGCTTATTCTGATCGAGCGAATAGCAAAATCGTGACAGGGGAGGCGTGAGAGGCTGACCGACCTTACGATTATAGAGACGTGTTTAGAGCGCGCCATGGCCTTAAGGTATCAACATCGTGTTCACGGTTCGCATTTAGCGCTAAATGCGACTCCTCTGTGTCGGATTCTCTTGGCTTAACTTTGCCCGACACAAAGATTCGATTAAAGCGAATATGGGATGTAAGCACGCCATCGTTATTGTTTGCTGAATAGCTGAATGAAAGATTTCTGTCGGTGCTTATTGCGATTCGAGATGGAGACAGACGAATTCATGAAGGGAAAAAGAGTCAAATCAAAAGTAATCTATAAGCACCAGTCATGGAAATGTCAATCGAATCGGATAGACTAAGGGAGGTCAGCCTTGGAATCCTGTTGTCAGGACTGTAACAAGGCGCTTTGCACCCTTTAACAAGTTCCAATCGGCATGCCATGTGCATATTTGTGTGAGCCGAGCAAGATATTTTTTTCGAGTAGAGTATTACGGACTTTAAAGTCGACAAACAAAATAAATACCAGAGCCATGCATAAGAGATAATTCTTAGAATGGAATGAATTATTTACGTATTAATCATTTAATTGATAAATTACACTGAAAAAAATGATGTTATCTCAACAGAATTATTTTAATTAAAAATAATCTTGCTAATTTAATGACAGTATTAATGAAACAAATAAAATTTTGTCAACAAAAGTATGACGTATTTATTTCATTAACGATGTTATTAAATCAATCAAATTATTTTCAATTGAAATATTGCTGTTGATCATTTTTTGTACATCATTTTTTTCAGTGTATATTTTCTTTAATTTTAATCTGTCCACGCTCAATCAATGAACATTTATATCTATATTTCATTCTTATAACTGAAAAATTATGTGGCGATCCCAGAATCATATGTATCATGATTTCTCTCACAAATCAATTTCGCACGGTTTCCCGATAATTGAAACTTAACGGATCGTTAAAGTGATATTTCTCGCGGGCTCGTGCATTTGCAAGCATGGTACAATCGTGATTTCTGACGACGTTTCGGATTGCCATTGATGTTCGTCGTCATAAAATACGGCTGCATATTCTTCAATTTGCGCCGCACAAACGCAAATGGAGTTCGCGCTTCTTAACAACGTTCAACAATCCGTCAATACGTTAATATATTGCAGTGCATTAATTCGCATAGTAGCGGCTCGACTTATCGACGTTTATTTTTTTATTCAAATTCTATTCAACTTTACAGAAAAACTGCAAGGGACAAAAATCATTTATTTTCTTCTCATAGAACTCTAAGAATTTTTTCAGAATTTTTTATCAACTTTTTAGTACTGCATTTTCTTATTTTCGATAAGTCGAGCCGTTACTATAATCCAACGAATTAATGCACTGCACTGTACCTATAATGAATGAAGCACGGCGCTTAGTCTCGCACGAAAAGACCGAATCGCAATCGCCGCGATCGGTTCGACACATACGAGTATGTACAAGCTCGCATTCCGTATTACCGCACTATCGTTTGTGTGTTGCGTCAGTGTGCGCCCGCACCTATTTATAGTACAGACACAAAGTATAGAAATAACTGGATGTCGATATGGCGCTATTAATTTCCCGATTCTATTACACGTTCCAGCACGTCCTAGTGGATCCTCGTCGTTACGCGAGTCCGAGTCTGAACTCCTTATCTTCTTGATGCGTTGACTTTGCCCGCATTAGCATTCACGACTTGCAACCAACTATATGTGCAATAACTGTCTGAAACAGGTAATAACGTACCGTCGGTTTTTCTGCTATTAGACTCTGCCATTAGACCTTTACCGCAAACATCATGGATCTTATTCACTTGACAGGAATATCTTCTGATTAAAACGTATGATAATAATGAGAATATTAATTGCATTTAATATATCTTGTACAACCAGGTATGTCTAATTAATAATAAATAGTTGCACATATAGCTGCTCGGTCAATTATTACTCGGCAAAATAGAAGTGGTCGATTCACCGTACACGTACAAGTTTCATGATTGCGTCGAGATAAATAGCGAAATGAGAATTATGCGTGGAAAACGTGTCGCTTATCGAAGTCACGCGTCTCCAATGGGGTACCACGGCTTAATCGATCGCCCTGGAATGCCGCTACTGTCGCACACCGAAGGAGGCCGATTTATTACCTCGCGTAAGCGCATTGTAGACTGTATGGATTTCAGTTAGGGCGTGGAGGAGACGAGAGGGAAGGTCTGGCATTCCAGACAGGCTCGCGCGCGCACACCTCGTCGTCCCTTTCGCTGCGCCCATCGACACGACGACGAGGATGCAGGATTCCGGCGTGTGCGACTTGCGTACCAATCGAGTCATTTCTATGTGGAGCGCATTGTGCCATTTTCTTCTTTTTTTTTTTCATAAGGCATCCCGGATCTTCTTGGGTCTCTCGAGTTGCTGCAGGGAAAGCTTTGCGATTCGAAATGGTTGTACAATTTTAAGTCACGTTCTTTTCACATTTATTTCATTTACAATAAAATCATAAATATATGATATTGGAAAGTACATAGATTTAGCAAGCTCCGAATGAAAAATGCAAAATCTCGATCCATTTATATTTGCATGCTTTTTTCTATTCGGTTAAACTTACAAACCAGCTGCGTAATCGTACACTGGAAAAAAAGTTTGATTGGAATTAATTGGAATTCTGATTAATATACAATCAAATTAATATAATTTAGATTAATACAATCTTCTGTTTCGCCTATTTTCAATCAAGAAATTTTTCTCAGTGTATGCATAAAGAAACATTATCCAGTCGAATTTTATGTTCCTTCCGCTTCCTTATGATAGAAATATGATTAGAAAATTTTTATTTATGAATATATGTAGTTATACAATTATGCAAGTTTGTCTAGACAAACTCTTATGAATCAGCACGTTGTTGCGAAATACCACGATAGATTAAAACGACAAGGACAAAAGGTTCTTACTAATGAGTTACCGCGTGCGCTACACGCGTACTGACCATCAGCACGTTTTGCAGTAAAGTCGACGTTAACTAGAAAATTATGCGAAAACTGCCGTAATATTTCCGGAGCCACTCGTCGTCTTGTCGAGAAAGATGGAATGCGGGAAAGTAAAGAGGGCGGATATAAGCCGGACGGCTCGACCGTCCGCGAAGTGGACAGACCAATTATGTGGCGGCGCAAAATCCGCATTACTGCACGCGCATATAAGACGCGCATTATGCGCAGTGGTGTACCCGACCCCTACAATAAGCAAATAGCGGAATGTTAGCCAAGCTCGTTTGCCACACGGAGATATCTGTGCGCGAAACCGGAAAGCTCGGCGCAGCATCGCATACAGGTGGCCGTTTAATGTAAAAACACTTTATAATCTTCGCTTGCTGTGATGTATGACAATTAAATTTGGCGCAATTAATCCAAATTACGAAAAGTCGCAAATTAATATATCCCGCCGACTGAATAATTAATACGCTGATTCATCTCGATTTAATATCTCTTGTCATGTGGAATTTATTATTTATATTTATGTAAACATAAAATATTATATAAGTCAAATATTTATTGTTATCTTATTATATAAATATTTACTTTTATTTCTACTATATAAGCAGAAAAAAATAATAAATTGGGTCGTACAGCAAACCTATAATAAAAAATATACTTACTGCGCGAATTTAACATCTATACACTATACAGAAAAAGGATCTTGTTAAATTAAATAGTAATTCTGGTGGAAAATGGACGAATCAGAATTTTCTGGTTAAATCTACTAGAATTCTAGTTGAGATAACTAGGATTCTGATTGATATAATTGTTCTGATAAAAATAAGAATTCTAGTAGATTTTACCAGAAATATTGTATCAATCAAAATTCCGGTTATCTCAATTAGAATTCCAATAAAATTGATTTTCCAATCAGAAATTTTTTTCAGTGTAAGAAGATTTTTTTCAATGTAAGAGATTTGATGGTTTAACAAATCGCTAATGCTATTCAGCTATCAACTTTGCTACTTTATCTACATATTACTGTAGATTTGCTGAATCAGTGAAGTTTTTTTTGCTGAATGTAAATATGTATATATCAATTACATGTTACTTGTTGTTATATTCTTTGCAAATACGAAGGATAAAGAAGAAAAATTCCAAAGCGACCGCTTTTCGATCTGTGATGCAACTTT
>Ga0157364_1005303_pt1 | contig 13096 bp, 14 predicted proteins | sample AttsexASBM2_FD_111476 | JGI IMG/M metagenome (GOLD analysis project Ga0157364, IMG submission 111476) | Fungus gardens microbial communities from leaf cutter ant in Ribeirão Preto, State of São Paulo, Brazil - Atta sexdens ASBM2 | ecosystem: Host-associated > Fungi > Mycelium > Unclassified ... | reverse complement strand
TTCACCAGACAGTTTTATTTATCCCTTATTTGAACTCCTCCATTAAAGGTCTCTTCTCATATTTACTTTCTCTCACTGCTCTTCTGAACTTCTGAACAAACTCCTTTATTATTTTACTTCTTTGCTCTAACCTCTTTAGTTCTACTATCTTTACTGCTTCCTCATCTTCTTCTCTAAATTCTTTCTTTAGATTCATTAGAAATTTCTCTATTATCTCATACTCTAAATTTTCTAACTCTAAATCCTCCAATACATTCTTCTTCCATACATCTACTGATCTTTCCTATATGTAAGATAGTATCTATTGAATTTGCTCCTTCACTAAATCTCTCTTTATTCTTATTCTTATAAATAATTTGTATAGTGTCAAAAACTCCAAAACTTTTCCTGCTGTTTTATCAAATACTTGTAACTTAGCCACTTCTACACTTGACCCTATATTGGGTGTGGGTGCTACCACTTCTACTTTTGCTTCTGCTCTCTCTATTGCTGTTAGCAGCACTTATATTTATACCTGTATTGCTACAAGCTAGTCCTGTTGCTACTGGATTATAGTTTGTAAGTCATGTTGACTCATGTTGTAATGTAGTGGTGGTTTGAGTAGTAATAGTGTTTATGATAGTGGTGGCAGGATAGAAGATGATGATATATATAAGAGAAGGGCAGAACTGGTGCTGGTCTCTCCCTCAAATTCATATTTGCTACTTAACTCAATCTTTGTAAGTGTTAATGGGCTCTCTTCAAGTCTTGTTTCATACTATCTACTAACTATTTACTTCTACTGACTACTGTTCTAATCAAATTGTAAACTATCTTGACTTAATAAAGTTATCCTATTTTAGACAGAGTCTGAAGAACACTTGCTGTTTTCCTACATATACAGGTTACAAGTGGACACTGCAGCATGAGGCTTTGAATATGAAAGATTAATATCACATCTACAAAAGATGTTACATCTCACTGTACCAGTAGGCTTTGGTATAATAAAATGGCTAAGCTTTTTTTGTCTAGCTAGTATGCCTCTTGAGTTTAGAGTCTAGTTATATCTTCTTGACTAAAGGGTAGTATTGCCCCTTAGTCAAGAATAAAAGAAAATTAGTATGAGAGTATTTGATGCTGAGCAGTCTTAGAAGTAGAAATCAAGTTCTAATATTACAAACTCAAAACCTTAGAGTTAATCAAAAGAAAAAACTTTGGAATGGATATTCACAAGAGAACTTGATAGAGTTCTTAGTACAAAACTGTCTACCTTATATATACTATAGTACTATTAACCTATTTTAAGAGGTTATGTGTAAAACACATTGTAATAACATTGTTTTCTTTTAGAGCTTTCTACCATATTTCTTTGTGACATGTGACTATGTGACTATAACTAATACATAACACTGAGTTATATTATATGATAATTTGTAATAGTAATATATAACATCATGCTAACTCTAATCTTAGGTCTCAAAATATAAAATAAAATAAAAATAAAATAAAAATGAAAAAGAAAGTAAAATAAAATAGAGTCCATCATTTCTAATTCTAACATAGTTCTTTTGTAAACCTCTTCTTCAATTCTTGAAATGCTTCTTTCTGTTTCTCTATTTATTCTCACTTCTAATCTTTTTTTACTAAGTTGTATAGTAGTCTGGCTGTTATAAAATTCTTGATGAACTGCCAATAGTAACCAGTAAGTTCCAAAAACTTCTGTACATCTTTAACTTCTTTCAGAGTCAACCAATTCAACACTTCTTTCATCTTTTCTTTCTCTATCTTAATTCTCTCTGGTCCCATCACTACTCCTAAGAACTCTACTTTTATATCCTTTACTTGTACTTTTCTAGTTTTACATACAAATTGTTTTCTGTTAATTTTCTCACTATTTCTTCTACCACTTCATCATATTCTTTTCCTTCTTATGTTTCTACTATTATATTATATCACTAATAAAATTCTTTACTTTTCTAGTATTGATTAAATCTCAAAGAATCTTATTCATTATTGTTTGAAATGTTACTAGAGAGATCTAAAAACATTACCATTGGTTTGAACAACCTTTCTAGAGTCATAAATACTATTTTTCACTCATCTTCCTCCTTTATCCACACATTATTATATCCTCACTTCAGGTCCAATTGTATAAATATCTTCTTTGTACCTATATTCTCTATAATGTTCAAAATTAAAGATAAAGTATAATAATTCTTAATAGTATATTTGTTTAAATATCTATAGTCCTAAACCATTCTCTTCTTACTATTCTTTTTTTTTTACAAAGAATATAGATGCCATTTGAAGCAACTTTGAGGGTCTGATATATTCTTTTCTTAATTGTTCTTTAATGAACTTGCATATCTCTTTCCTCTACTCTCTTAACAATAGATACATCTTTTTCTTCCTTAGCACAAATTCTTCTTTTAACTCAATTATATGATCTTACAACTTTCTTGTCAGTATTATCTTACTTGCTTTCTTTCTGAAAATATGAATTTACTTGTGGAACCTTAGAAAAACTAATTTCTTGACATCTTCTAACTTCACTGCTTCTTCCTTTTTGTTTCAAATATTCTATTCTTCTGCTATTTTTTACTTCCATTATTTTTTTCTTTTTCTTCTTATTTCTTGTTTCTTCTACTTCTGCTATTTTGGTTTTCTCTACTTCAGTCTCTACTGTTTTTCACACTTTTCTAGACATCTCATTATTTTTACTTCTCCAGTTCTCTAGTCAATCTCAGGATTGTAGTATGTAAGCCATAGCATTCCTAAAATCACACTCCACTTTTAGTCTTCAATTATGTTAATCTCTGTCTTTTCCCTATGTTCTTAATAATAAATATTAACATCTACTGTATGCTAAATAGGTTCCTTCTTATTAAAGAAACTGTCTATGTTTCTTACATATATTAGTCTTTCTATTTTTTTCAGCTTAAATCTCAGCTTTCTTGCAAACTTTAAACTCATGACTAACACTATTGCACCACTATCTAATAACACTACTATTACTTCTTTTTATATGTCAATTATTTTAAGCCCAATCTTTACCATTACTTCTCTCAGTGTTGTGGTAATCACTAGTTGTTGTAGCAACCACTCACTGGAATGGCACTTGTAGTATGCTTACTTCAGCAAAGCTTACAGAAGGCTATCTAGTAGTGAGGATTACAAGAGAACTCAACAAGGAGCCCTCACTGCATTGCTACCCTATTTATATAAGTTATAGGTGGTCCATGCTACAACAATGTGTCTACCTTATGTCTACTCTGCAGTGACTGTGCAAGACTATGTATTCTGCCCCAACATCTATGTATTCTATATATGGTAGCAATATGGTGTATATGCTCCCTGACATTATCGTCTAGGCTCTTCTAGCCTTATAGACCCTTCTAGACCACTCTAGGCCTATGACATTATCTCACATGACTTCCAGGTCATATGCCCTTTTCCTGTTGTAGACTAATAATAATACTACTGTCCTATTTCTGTCCTAACCCTAATCCTACCAAAGTCTGTCCACACTTTTGTTTTATAACACTAGTCTAAGAATGGCCAATAGTGCACTAAGTAAACTTATAGGCAAAGTATCTTGTAGAAATTACAAGAAAACTCAACAAGAAGTCTCTGATGCATGGCTACCCTATTTATACAATAGATACATAGTCTGTGCCAATAATAAATACATCTATCCTAATATACATATTGTTATAAGACGAGTGTATGGATAGACTTGGACTAGGGTTAGGATTAAGTATTATAATTATTAGTCTACAACAGATGGAGAGCACATGACCTGGAAGTCATGTGACAGAGGCTAGAACAGTCTGGAAGGACTTAGGGTTAGGAGTGATGTCAAGAGACAACGGTTCCTCATAGTATATATATGGTATGTACATGTACAGTAGAGATTAAGAGTATGATGTTAGGGCACATGTAGGAAGCATGGTGGCCTTAAGGAAAACATATGTGGATAAGTAATAGGACATGAGGACAATGCATAGACATAAGGGCAGGTTAATATTGTTGTAGCATGGACCATATGTAATTTATATAAATAGAGGAGCAATGCAGCGAGGGCTCCTTGTCGAGTTCTCTTGTAATTCCCACTATGAGATAGTCCATTGGAGAGCTTTGCTGAAGTAAGCAAACTATGAGTGCTGTTCCGGTAAGTGGTTGCTACAACATATATGTTGTTAAGTCTACCATATTATTATTGCAAGACAAATATAATTTTTAACATTATTGTTTTAGATCCTTCTACCTCACTCCAGACTTATAACCTCATATCATGTGATACCACATGTGACCACAGTCACATATCTCTTTATTGTCTAAGAAAATTAAGAGAAATTAAAACAAAAAATAAAATAAAAAGAAAATTAAATTAAGAAAAATAGATAAAAGAAAAAGAAAAATGTTAGTGTCCAAATGCACCAAAATACTCAGCATATTCCCATTGTTTAGGTTTAGATTGTAGTTAGGATATATTTTCCATTACTCTACTGAGTATTTCAAACCTATTGTTACTTTTAGAACTTAATTAAGGACTATCAGATTCTTATTCTGATTTTAATTAATTTGTCTATTATTTTGATACTTGAGTTTTCTTCCTTACCTTACCATTCCTCTATTTTTATAATTTATCATAATATAACTAAAACTTTTATAGCTATAACAGTTCTTTTTTCTGTTTATATCCATAACATATGGGTTTTGTCTAAGTATAAGCTTTACTCATTAATTTGGGTTCATTATAGTTATATTTGTCTAACACTCTCTATTAGAGTAGACCTTACTGATGCTTGCTGTTAAGAAATTTCCTATCTTCTGGACTAGATCTAGGACTAAGACAATTATTGCCCTTATACTCCTGTATTTTGTCTTTAAGCTAAAACTTCTGTTTTTTTTCTTTCTTGTAATCTTTTTTTCTTTCTTCTACTTTCTCTTCAATATCTATCTAGATTTACTGTTTTCTCATATCATTATTCAATACTTCTGGAAGATCCTTTTGCCTCCATAAGCTTCCTTTTAATTACTCTATTTATTTCTTATTTAAACTCTTCCACTAACAGTTTTTACTTATATCCATTCTCTTTTGCTATTTTCCTAAACTCTTACACAGACTTTTTCATTGTTCTATTCTCCTGCTCTACTTTCTTTAGTTCTGCTACTTTTATTATTTTATTATTTTCTCTATCAAATTCTTTCTTTAAATCTGTTAAAAATTCTCCTACTATTATATATTCTAGTTCTCCTATCTTTAAATCTTCTAAAATTTTTCTTTCCAAATATTAGCTAACCCTCCTTGCACATATAATAATACTTATTGGATTTGTTTCTTTATTGTTCCTTTTCTCATTCTTATTCTTATTATCAAGAATGAAGAAAGTGGACTTAACATTTTTCTATTTTCTTTTCTCATTTTTATTTTCTTTTTGATTTATTTTCTTTTATTCTATTTTTAGAACTAGGGTTAGGGTTAGAGTAACAAGATCATGCTGTCACATAGCAGGTCACATCAGATGACATGGTCACAAGTCACATAATACATGGTTGTTTAGGGTAGGCTATAAATAGCTTGCACAGACTATTAGGTATTTGTATATAAGATAGACAATCCTATACAGAGTTTTTTATTGAGTTCTCTTGTGTAAATCCTATACAAGGTTACTTCACTGTCCAACTCTAAAGACTTTGATTTATAATATTAGAACTCAATACCTATTCCTGGGACTGCTTAACACTAGCCCTTCCACACTTACTCCCTTACTATCCTCAACCAGAGGGCAACACTGTCTTTTAGTCAAGAAGAATACAGCCAGACTCTAGGCTCAAGAGGTATACTAGTTAGGTAGGAGAAGCCTAGCTGTTTATTTGTACCAAAGCCCACTGGTGCACTTTAGATGTATCACCCTTTGTGGACATGTTCGTTACCCTTTCCAGTATCAACCTTGTACTATGGACATCCTTATGGTTTGTCTATACAGAGAAATAGTAGGCATTTTTAAAACCCTACTTAGAGTAGAACATTCTTCTTAGGACAAAATTGTTTACATTTCCTTAAGGCAGTAGTCAGTCGAATAGAAATAGTCAGTAGATGGTGTAGGTAGGGCAAGAAGAGTACCTGTTATCACCTACCAAGATTTCTTTTTTGGAATATGAGTCATAAGCTGAGTCTAACACAAGATTAGTTCTTTTGACACAAAATCAATCATTGCCTACCCTGCCACCCCTTACCCTACTATCACTATCACTATCACCACCACCACCATACAAAATGAGCCAACAACCTGATTACCCCACTATCATAGGGCAGTTACAAGAATAGATCACTACATTATCAGAATAAGTAGCAGGAGAGGGAAGAGGGGAAGCAGCAAACCTGGAAGTAGCAAAACTCCAGGTATTTGATGAGACCCCATCAAAAGTTTTGGGATTTCTAACAATATACAAGTTATATGGGAAAGTAAGAATGAGAGAGATACCAGTGGAGGAACAAATCCAGTAGGTGTTGTCTTATGTACAGAAAGGGTCAGTAGATGTGTGGAAGGAAAATGTGTTGGAAGAATTGGAGGCAGGAGAGCTGGAATTTGAAACAGTAGGGGAATTTCTAGCAGAGATAAAGAAAGAGTTTGGAGAAGGAGAGGAAGAATCAGTAAAAGCAGCAGAATTGAGGAAGATGGAGCAAGGAGGAAAGATAATGGAGGAGTTCATCCAAGAGTTCAAGAGAGCAGCAAGGGGAAGCAGATATGAGGGAAGGCCCCTGGTAGAGGAATTCAAAAGGGAAATGAATGGTGTGATTAGGAGAAAGCTAATAGAGGCCGAAAACTAACCCAGCTCTATTGAACAATGGTATAGGAGGGCAACAGCCCTTGATAGGAATTGGAGGGAGAGTAGGAGAGAGGAAGAAAGGTTGAAGAGAAAGAACTAATGGGAGGGGCTCCTAAGCAGGACCAAAGACAGATATTGCCATGATCTCTAGTGTAGCAGAGGCAAATGCCCCCTCAGCAGGCAACAACAGGACCTGCTCTGATGGAAGGTGTAGAAAGGATGAATACAGTGATGGCAACTCCTCAACAGAGGACAGGATTTAGAAATCCATACACCATGGAGGTAGACAGGAGGGAAAATAGGAATTGTTATATGTGTGAAGGTTTTGGACATTTGGCAAGAAACTATAAGAATAGGGGAATGGGAATGAACAGAAGAATGGAAGTAGACCAGGACAATAATAGCAATTTAAATGGACAAGGAGATCTAGGGAGTCCCAACTAGGTCTCAGAAATAGCAACAGATTTGCAATGCTCTCTAGAGTAGTAGAAAATACATCTATGAGCGATCAGAACAAAGAGGACCTTTTGAGAGAAGTTACAGTGAAAATAGGGTTGGAAAGGATTGATATACAAGAAGGAATTATGGTGGAGGCATTATTGGACAGCAGTGCAACAGGATTAGTGATGAGCTTGAAGTTTGCAAGAAAACAGAGATTTAAGTTGAAGAAGTTGGACAGACCTATGTATGTGAGAAATGTGGATGGTTTGCTCAACAAGGAGGGACCAATCAAGCATATGGTAGAGGTAAATATCTACTACCAAGGGCATAGAGAAAGGACAGAGATAGATGTGATTGGAGGACAGAAGTGGATGGTAATCTTAGGAATACTATGGCTAGCTCGCCACAACCCTGAGATTGACTGGAGAACAGGGGAAGTTAAGATGACAAGGTGTCCAGAGGAATGTGGGAAGTAGTGGAGACCAAAGCAGGGAAAACCGGGATGGTAAAAACAAAAGGAGAAAGAGGTAAAAGAAGAAGCAGGGAAGAAGAGAGAAGAAAAAGCAGAAGAACAAAAGAAAAGAAAACAGAAGAGGAAAAAGACAATGGAGGTAAAGAGAATAGCTGAAGAATAGGAAATTTAGGATGAGGAAGAAGAGGCAGTGAAGTCAGAGGCAGAAGCAAAGAAGTTGGTCCCAGAACAGTTTCATAGATGGATTAAGGTATTCGGCAAAAAATAGTTGGAGAGAATGCCCACACAAAAAATCTGGGATTATACAATTGACATGAAGGAGAGATTTGTGCTGAGAAAGGGGAAAGTATATCCATTGTCAAGGGAAGAAAGAGAAGAGGTGCACGAGTTCATCCAAGAACAATTGAGGAAAGAGTACATTAGACCTTTGAAGTCACCTCAAACAGCACCAGTGTTTTTCATAGAAAAGAAAAACGGTAAGAAGAGAATGGTTCAGGACTACAGATATTTAAATGAATAGACTATTAAAAATAATTATCCCTTGCCTTTGATATCAGACGTAGTAGAAAATATCGGTACAAAAAAAGTATTTACAAAAATAAACTTGAGATAGGGCTATAATAATATATGGAGAAAGGAGGGGGATGAGTGGAAGGTGGCATTTACAACACCTGAGGGGTCTTTCGAGCCCACAGTTATGTTTTTTGGACTAACAAATTCACCAGCGACTTTCCAAACAATAATGAATGAGTCACTCAGAGACTTGATTAATACAGAAAAAGTGGCAGCTTTTATAGACGATGTAATAGTGGAGACTGAGATGGAAAAAGAGCATGATGAAATAGTAGCGGAAATAATAAAAAGGTTGGAGGAGAACAATTTGTATGTGAAGCTGGAGAAGTGTAAATAGAAGGTTAGGGAAGTAGGGTTTCTAGGAGTTGTCATAGGACCAAAGAGGATAAAGATGGAAGAAGAAAAGGTGAAAGGTGTTTTAGACTGGCTGACACCCAAGTGTGTCAAGGGTGTGCAGAAGTTCCTAGGATTGGCAAATTACTATCGTCGATTCATTAAGGGCTTTACATCTATAGCTAGGCCTTTACATAATATGGTCAAGAAGAATCAGAAGTGGGATTGGACAGAAAAACAAGAAAAGGTATTTAGAGAATTGAAGGAGAGGTTTACAAAAGAACTAGTATTAGCAGCACCAGATTTAGATAAAAAAATGAGGATGGAAGTGGATGTGTTGGACTATGCTATGGGGGGAGTGTTATCAATGGAGTGTGAAGATAAATTATGGAGACCGGTGGCATTTTTATCCAAGTCATTAAATGAGATAGAAAGAAATTATGAGATTCATGATAAAGAAATACTGGCAATCATTAGAGGGTTAGAAAACTGGAGGCATCTATTAGAAGGCGCATGTTTCAAGTTTGAGATCTGGACTGATCACAAGAATCTGGAATATTTTATAAAGGTGCAGAAGTTGAATCATAGACAAGCCCAATGGGCACTCTACCTGTCGAGATTTGACTTCACTCTAAAGCATGTTCCAGGAATACAAATGGAAAAAGCAGATAGACTTAGTAGGTGATCAGACTGGAAAGTAGGAGTAGAAAAAGACAATGACAATCAAGTATTTATAAAAGACAATTGGATTTATAGCTTAGAAGAAGTAGTAATAGAAGGACCTGAGGTAGATATAGTAGAAAAGATAAAAAAAGCTAGGAGTAAGGATGAGGAGGTAGTTAGAATAGTAGAGGAGATGAAGGAGGCAAAAGTGAAGGAACTAAGCAAAGAGGAGTGGAAGATAGAAGGAGATCTGGTGATAAAAGAAGGAAAAATATATGTACTAAAAGATATGGAGCTGAGAGCAGAAATAATCTGGTTACATCATGATGTGCTGGTAGCAGGATATAGAGGACGATGGAAGACTGTAGAGTTGGTGACAAGGAACTATTGGTGGCTGGGAGTAACAAGAGACATAGGAAGATATGTGGAAGGATGTGATTTGTGTCAGAGGATGAAGAATAGTACAGAAGAAGTAGTGGGAAAATTAAAGTTGAGCGAGGTACTGGAGAAGCCATGGACTTATCTAATGGTAGACTTTATCATGAAGTTACTGGTAGTAGCTGGGAAAGATGCAATCCTAGTGGTCTGTGATAGGTTGTCCAAGATGATACATTTTGTGGCAACTACAGAAGGAATGACAGCAGAGGGATTAGCAAGGTTTTTTAAAGATAATGTATGGAAGTTACATGGTTTACCAGAGAGCATAGTATTAGATAGGGGACCACAGTTTGCAGTGGAATTGACAAAAGAGTTGAATAAGATGTTAGGGATAGAGATGAGGTTGTTAACAGCATTCCACCTACAGATAGATGGGCAGATGGAACAGATGAACCAAGAGTTGGAACAGTACTTGAGGTTTTTTGTGGATCATAGGCAGAAGAATTGGCCGGAGTGGTTGGCATTAGCAGAGTTTGCAGTGAACAACAAAGCTCACACTACAACCAAGGTTTTGTCTTTCATGGCCAACTATGGAAGAGAATTAAGAATGGAAGGAGATATAAGGAAAAGAGGAAAAGTAGAAAAAGCAACAGAGTTTGTGGAAAAGATGAAGAAAGTGCATGAGGAAGCAGGGGCAGCATTAAAGAAGGCACAAGAAGATATGAAAAGGCAAATGGATAGAGGAAGAAAAGAGACCAAAGATTGAAAGAAAGAAGATAGGGTATTGTTGAGTACCAAGGACTTGGTGTTCAAAGAGAGACTGGTGAGGAAACTAGTGGATCAATATGTAGGTCCATATACAATTGAGGAGGTGGTATTCACCAATGTGGTCAAGTTATGGCTGCCAACCTCGATAAGAATCTATCTAGTTGTAAATGTCAGTTGAATAGTACAATACAAGGAACAGGTGGAGGGACAGAAAAAAGAAGAAGGACAACCAATAGAGATAAAAGGAGCCAAAGAGTGGGAGATCGAGAAAATATTAAATAAAAGAAAAATAAGAGGAGTAAACAAGTACTTAGTGCGATAGAAGAGGTTTACAGCGGAATATGATACCTGGGAAAGGAGGGAAGACTTAGGAAATACAAGGGAGGTGTTAGAAGAATTTGAGGGGAGAATGAATGCAGAAGTAAGAAAACAAGAAAAATTAGATATGGCAGAAGAGAAAGACTTCAGGAGAGGGGAATTACCAGGAAAGTTTATGGCAAAGATGTTATACAGATGGAATGATGGGAAGTTTGAGAAAGAATATTTGAGGAAGTTGGAGAGAAACTGGCAGAAATGGAAGTCAGTTTCTCCAAAGGAGAAACCTTGAAGAGAGGGTAATGTCAAGAATGAAGAAAGTGGACTTAACATTTTTCTATTTTCTTTTTGATTTATTTTCATTTATTCCATTTTTAGAACTAGGGTTAGGTTAGAGTGACAAGATCATGCTGTCACACAGCAGGTTACATCAGATGACATGGTCACAAGTCACATGACACATGGAAGGATGATGTCATACAACATGTGATACACATATTGACCTTAAGGCACATACATAGTTGTTTAGGGTAGGCTAGAAATAGCTCACACAGACCATTAGGTATTAGTATATAAGGTAGACAATCCTGTACAGAGTTCTCTATCGAGTTCTCTTGTGTTAATCCAATACAAGGTTTATTCTCTTAACCAACTCTAAGGTTTTGAGTTTGTAATACCAAGATCTAATGAGTGTTATAGAACAATAAAGTGTGGACAGACTTTGGTAAGGATAGAGATAAGATATAGATAGTAGTAATTATTAGTCTATGATGAGAGAGAGAGAAGGCACATGACTAGGAAGTCACATGACATTACATCATAGGGCCTAGAGTGGTCTGGAGTAGTCTGGAAGGATTAAGAAGAGTTTAGAAATAGAGTGATGTCAAGGAATATGTTAACAGTGTGGTTTTCTCATGGTGTACATATGGTGCATGCATGGACAACAGAGATGAAGAGTAGGGTTTAAGGTATGACATCAAGGCACATATAAATAGCATGCTAGCCTTGAGGTAGATATATAGTAGATGAGTAATAGGATATGAGGTAGAGTAGTAATGGACATGAGGATAGGGCATAAATATTAGGGTAGGACACACAGCAGATGTATAGTCGTAGCATGGATCATGGATAGTCATATAAATAGTTGGTAGAATACTGTTGTGGATCCCTGTCAAGTTCTCTTGTGAATTACACAACTTATGTTCCCCACTAGATATCTACCCTTGAGATTTATTGCTTGTGCTGCTATTGGACATTGGTCTATGTTGTGGCAACCACTAGACACAAAGTCTAACGATCACACAATGAGCAAATCTCTTAAGGCAGATATCTAGTGGAGATTTTATAAAAGAACTCGACAAGGAGTCTCTGCTAAATTAGCATCCTATATATACTAAATACATCTGGTCTATGCTACAACCTCATGTCCGCCTCATTTCCTACTCAAGGCCACCATGTTGCATACATGTGCCCTGACGTCATCTTCTAGATCTTTCCACTATGTTCTAGGCTTATGACATCACATCATGTGATATGTCATGTGACTGCAATGTCATGTGCCTCTTCATTGTCACTAAAAAGAAAAGAAAAGAAAAACAAATTCCTATAAAGTCAGAAAATAAAAGAAAAAGAAAATAAAAATTGTCCATGTCCAAAGTGTCTCATAACAGTCTAGTGGTTGCCACAAAAATGAGGGCTTTTTGGGAGTCCAAATGAGTTAGTTAGCATTATTTGTAAATATAGAAGGCAGAAGTCAGAATAACCTTTGGCTTCAGCTTATGTGCTACATCTCTATGAGTTGCACTGGGCACATATTTTAGATAGATACTCAAGAACATGAGGGTGACTAAGTCCACTGGAAAGTAGGAGATATGTTATTGCTAATACTGGAAATTAGTAGTAGTTCTACTGGTATATATACTAAATATGCTACCTAGGGTAGTTATTTAGAATGGAGACTGCTAAGTGTTACTCTAGTTACTAGTGATCCTTGGATGTTAGAGATAGAGATCTATGGAGTTGGCAAGAGTCTAGTAAGGACATTTGAGGTGGAATAAAGATGGTTGATCTGCACTGGAAGAGATTGGGAAGTGCAGATGAGAGAGAGACATTATCTGTAGGTTGGGATGGATGTGGCTGGAATGAAATATAACAGAAGTAGAGTTTGATATCAAGGTTCATAGATCACAGAGTTGACTTATAAAACTAACAAGTATGTTGTTAGTTGATATCTATAAGGCATGTTGGCACTTAGCTACTTCTCCAAAATGATACTGTAGAAGGCCCAAGACTTTGCTTATGTTGTCAGAGTTCTGAGAGTGCTCTACTATAATAGAC
>Ga0157364_1005301_pt1 | contig 13099 bp, 7 predicted proteins | sample AttsexASBM2_FD_111476 | JGI IMG/M metagenome (GOLD analysis project Ga0157364, IMG submission 111476) | Fungus gardens microbial communities from leaf cutter ant in Ribeirão Preto, State of São Paulo, Brazil - Atta sexdens ASBM2 | ecosystem: Host-associated > Fungi > Mycelium > Unclassified ... | reverse complement strand
TTCAACAGAAAAAGCAGCTTTGCAACTAAATATTGTAAAATTCTTTAATATTGATCTTAGTTCTCTACTCTTAGTTCTTCACTGGATCTAAATGTATAAACTAATTATATTCAAGAATTTTACAACAATTGCAAAGTTGTTTATTTCTTTTGCTGAACACAGCCATTGATTGTTTATCGTATACAACGCCTTTCTTTTTAAACTAAAAATAAATTTTATTAATAAAAAAGTTTATTAATAAAAAAGAAATATGTATATTAAAATAAAATACTAAGTATGATGAAGCAAATTTCCATTGAAAGTTCTGCCCTTAATAATAATGCTCTTAATAATTCTAATTTTAATAATAAATTATTTAATAATGCAATAATTTTTCTCGAAGATATATCGACTTTTGTCGACTTGCTTTTCAAAGAGAAAAAGAGACGCTCAACAGTCAGCTGTCTCAAATCTGTTGGCCCACTAAGTAAGCCGAACAATTTCCAACTTTCCCTCCCTTGGCCTTTCCCCCAAATGCATAAAGGAACGCGTAACACGAATATCTGCGTATAATTAACAATTACCCGTCTCTTGATTCTCCGAGAGCCGTGGAATGGCCGGTACATGCGCGCAGGCCTCCGCGAATGATTCTCCGATGAATTTCGTCATCGCGACGAATGCCACAGGGGATGAGGAACGTAGGGCGAGAAGAGAGGGGGGGCACGTTCTGCTTTTGGCTTGGGGGTGGTTGTTGCTACGGATCGGGATTTGCACCGCCACCGGTAGTACGAACCGAGCCAGGGAATAGGGGTCTTTTCTGGGGGCTTAACATACACACTCCACCCCCGGTAGGCGGAGTGTACCGCCTACGAGCTACCCCCACCCGCTGCACTGATACGCGATATCAGCGAACACTTGTTGCTCCGACGAGCGTAGAACGACGACGAAGTGCCGTCTCTCTGCTCTCCCCCTCCCCCTCTCCCTTCCTTTACCCTTCCACGGTCGCGATTTTTCACGTGCTGATTTTTCCGCTTCCCTCCCCGCGCGCGCAACGCGCGAGTGTATCCCCTACACTCTATTCATTCCCCGCGAATCTAATTCGATAGGATAATATTCCATTGTCAAAATTGAGTTCACTACATGATAGAACGAAATTAAATCATTATTTTGTAACGAACGTTGTTATAAACAATCACGCATATAAAATTGGGAATGTGTATGCAAAAGTTCTGAAGGAATATGCTGCAATGATTTTCAAACTGCAGATAATATATTTATTACGAATTTGTTATGAAAAATTTCGCGACTTTATCATGTTAATATTATGATCAAGATTGGAATTGTTATTATTATTTATATATAGATTATTACGTACAAAATACTCGGAGATGCAATAAAATAACCTGAGCTTTTTTCTATTCTTTTATTATATATTTTTTATTTTACTACTCTTTACTAGTATTTCGCGCTTTATTTATTTTCAACTACACATTTCGACACTGTTCTTTTGGTACCGCAAACTTGATTTTAAACGTACCTTTTAAAAAAAGCTTATTGAAAAGCTTATTTATGGTTATAGATTCATTTTGCGAGACAGTAGTAACTTTCTGTCTCGCAAAATAAATCTAGGTCAATCTCGTAAAGTCAGTTTGTGAAGCTGGACTACGAGCGCAGCTTGAAACTGGGATTTTTCCGAGAGAAGTTAATAAACCGGGTACGTTCCTCGTTTTGTTACAGGCAGTGCGGTGGCTGCAGCCGACACCATTTCCGCGCCGTGGACCCCCGCGAGTTCCGGGCCGCCGCCCGACGCCAACGGCTCCGGCTCGGATACGAAGAACCTCGACGTTGGCGAAATTAGCGATGTAAGTCAACTGTGTCGTCGCCAATTAAGGACGACTGCGAGCGTAGTCTCAGCGCCCTTTTTATTTCAATTAACTCGCCGACCTGAGTTTGAAGGGACGAACTTTCCTGCGGCTCGCATTTACTTATATCATGGAAGTATATAACGCTTAAACTTTCGTACTAGAGACGACATTTATCGTTACTCTCTTGGTATTATTGTACGCAAAAAATTGCGGCTGACAATAAGTAAAATTTCTCGTTGTAAAATGTAGACATAGTCGTTATTTAATATTTGCAAAGTTGATAAAAATTAATAGAAAATGATTCAATTTTTTTGCTAGTTTTTGATGAGTTCTTTTATTAATATTTATTAGTATTAATATTAGTATATAATACATTGTATAAGATTTATAAAAAAGAATGTTAACAAGTCCTTATCAGTTTATGTCATATTAACACGATTCAATATCAAATTTTCTCCCAAATATCATAGTATATCTCAAAGATTTTTTGCGTCGAATATGATACCGTTGTCAAAATTTATGTAGCACGTTGAGATATTTTGTCAAACTGTATAATTCAATTTTGTTATTGATAATATAATAATACGCGTGCACAATATTTAAAAATTATTCTGATAATTTTTTTAACATATTGAATTATTGTGATTCTCTTTCTTGTTTTGTTTTCATCGGCTACGTTTAGCAAAGAAAGTAGTTTAGCATTTGTTGTAAAATTTTTTAATATAATTGATAAAAATTAAAAATTTAACACTTATTGTTTCCTAATGAAGAATTAATAGCAAGATCAATCATATTACAGAATATAACAATTACAGAGTTGCTTTCTCTGCTGAATAGAATCAGCGATCTTCAATCTCATTTTATGCTACTATAAGCGAGCATAAATCACATTCCGAAGTATCATACTTTTAAATTTGGCATAAAAAAATAGATTTCAAAATGTATAATAAAGAGTGATCTTAAAATCATTTTATAAGCTAATTTTATATCGCTAAATGAAAATTTAATGATTATTACAACATTATTTAATCTTCGAACGTAAATTAATACTAAATTTATGGTTAATATTATGTTTGATATATACTAACTAATTACTTGATGTAGAAAGAAACTTTCAACGATGGACATTGAAATTTTAATATTTCAATAAATTTTACGATTTAAGAATATATCACTTTTATTTTATATCGAAAATAACTAATTTACATTTTGAAATATATTCTATGTAAATAAAACAACATCGTGAATACTAAAATGAATATGAAAATGCACAGAATTATTATATAAACGTTAATTCGTTAACTTTGGCACATGCAAATTGGATTTATTTAGGTCAGACATATGTAGCCACTTCAAAGCTGGACGTCGACTATGCAATTTAATTCTCTGGTTTTCTCCTTGCCTTCTTTTGCGTGTAATTTCTTTAACATGATGAAGACATTTAAACATTTTACTTGTTTTTTTAATCATTTAATATTTATTATTTCTATTCATTTATTATGTAGAGTGAAAAGAAAGATTTCTTTTTTGTTTTATATATAAACAATTATATATATATATATATGTTCTCGGAAACCTATTCAGTCACGCATACGAATGACTCATAACAGTAGAATTGATTTTTATAATTCTTGATCGACACGGATGAGATTAAATCGAGAATTTTTTCGTATCATCTGGAGAGTTTCCTGTTTTAGATCGCGTGTGCGACGATATTATATATCGAACGTTGTGAACGTGACTAGGATTCTCGGAAGAGACAAGCCTGTTTCCTCGCACCCTTTCCGCACTTCTCGGTATCTAAACACTCAGGATAATCGTCCATTTCTCGGCACGGAGAAACGCAGGAATCACACGTTCCTCTTCGTGCGGCACGGAAGTTTTTGATTCGTTGAAATTCCAGTCCCAACGAAGTAGTACTATTCGGACTACTGGATGTTTCCTGTATCGCGTATTCGCGCAACGTCGTCACCCTTCGAAGATACCCCTGTATACACTGCGGATCTCAACGCGATGGACGAGCGAAAGAAAAACGGACGAAAGAGACGAGAACGCGAGATATTCTCTCGATTCGGCAAGAGAAAAGGAGAAAGGATTAAGTCCATTCGGCCACGTTCCAGGCGTGGCTTCGCGGCTGTTGGAGATCCTTTGTTTCAGAGGGAAGAAGATCTCCGACCACGTTCGCGATAGATGCGGCAGATAAATCGCACGCGCGCGATCAGCGGTGGAATCAAAGATAAATGAACTTTTCCCGTGTCGAACGTGCTCAGGTCATCGAAATGCATCGCGGCGAAGGCACCCTCCTGTGACGAACGTAATCGTGACGAACGTGATGAATGTTTGCCTGAGAATCATAATTGAATTGCTTCAGAATGGAGAACGTTTTTGATCGGAAATTGATAGATGATAAGAGCTCAAGTTGGAACTGATAGCTGAACATGCATTTATGTCAATGCAAGTTTTTCAATACTTATAATTGTATGTATAGAATTGAATAAGTGATTGAAACTCTTATCGAATATTAAAATTGTATATTTATATTTTGTTATTATCTTTCAGTAAAGTTTGTTTTTAAAATATAATTTGATAATTATAATCACACTCACTATAATATACTTTAAAATATATATAAAGAATTGGCTTAATCTATTCTGTCATAAACTGACATAAGAGCATAAATAGTTAATTTGTCATTTCATGAGTAATAATTATTTAGAAGTAAGGAAATGATTTGATAATTGAAATGATTGATTGGCAATTTTAATTTAAAAATTAGTATGTCATTAGTATCATGAGCATCATTTTTTTATTATATTTATTATATTTATAGTTTACGAGATTACTGAGAGCATGCTATTTTTTTCTGCGTAATTTTCTGCGAAAGCCTAATTAAGATTAAAGACGCATAGCTGATGTACGATAATTGCAATCCGTCCTTTTTAGCCTATTCTAGATCTTAGATGATCATATATTTCAGGACGAGAAGGACTTGTCGGCAGCGGACGCAGAGGGTGTGTGGTCGCCGGATATCGAACAGAGCTTCCAGGAAGCTCTTACCATATATCCGCCATGTGGTCGACGCAAAATCATCCTTTCCGACGAAGGGAAGATGTACGGTGAGTGCCACATATATATCTCTATCTATATCACAAAAAATTCTTTTGTGCTTCATGCACTCCCACGTATACATGAATGTGATAGTCACGCAATTGACAAGGTACGTCGATAAGAATGCTGGGTTAAATTAAATGGTAATATTAAAAAAAACAATGCATGTTATATATTATTTCACATAATATACGCACAAATATCAATTTTTTTTTTATTACGATTCAGTCCCGAAAAGAATATTATTTATTAGAGAATATCATTGTTTTCTTGAAAAAGATTATCTCTGTAAATGTAGCGTTATTTTGAAATAAAAATGTATATGATATTAATTTAAAAAATGCAAAAAAAATTATGAGCATGTCAAATATTAATCATTACTATTATAGTTTATTAAAATAACATGAGACTTTTAGAATTTTGAGAAGATAAGAAAAGAAGAAGAGAAAAATGACTTTTAATCAATTTTTTATTTCTATTGAATTTGATTTATTTTCAAAATACGAACTTTCTGCGACTCGCGCGATATTATGATGAAGTTAATTTAATACCTAATTAGCGAAATGCCTATTATGGCATTTTATCATTTTTTGGCAAATCTTTTCTCGCAAAGCGCATCTCGCGACAAAACTCTACTACTCTATTCGACGTCACATTATGTCGAAGTAACGTCCCTAATGCCACCCGATGGAAAGTTCAAGGAAAGAACATTGTTTTCCATGTGATGATCGCACGACGAGCGATGGCAACCTCCTCCGCTCGCCGTCCTCCACGTACGCGATGACGGCGACGGAGAAACGTCCAGACGGGCGTCGTTATTGCTCCGGTGCTGAGGTCAGTCTACGTGACTGACCAGATATTGCCTGGTACGAGACCGGCGATACCGCCGTGGCCACCACCGTAAACCACCACCACCATTAACCGCCATGAACTCGCCACCGGAGCAATAACGTCTCGCCTTCCAAGGAGGAATATTCGCCCCTTTGACTGCCCCCGGCGAACCCTTACTTTTGTACCCTCTTTGTGCGTCTTTTGTATTAATTTTCTCGCTTTCTCGATGAATTCGCCTTATACCTTTGCTTCCTTTATGGAGAACTGTAATGAATTGCCATCGATTTGAGTTGGTCCAACGGAACACGACGGTAACAATAAAAACTCTAATTAATGATCAAGTATACAATTTGCGTAAAATTAAACTGTAAAATACCAAATTTCAGAGAAGTCGCATATTACAGATGTATTAATTAATTACTTTATTAACAGACTTTATGAACAGAACGTAAACAGATATTTTTTAAAATTATATTACAATTAATAAAGATTTTTATGAAGAAAAAAATATAAGCAATACACTTCCAAAATATGTCATCAACGTTTTTATAATTGAGATATTCTTTAAACTTAAACGAATATGGAAATGCGTTTTATTTTTTTCCTTGGGCAAATAAATTCAGAGCTGGTCGTCTTCATCATTAAAGGAATTAAAAGTGTTAATTTTATGGTAATTTTATGGAAGTAGATATCTTGTGCCAACTTGCTGTTATTCTCGAAAGGGCTGTAAACGAACCTTGAAATTGACTCCTAGTCCCTTTGCATCCGGGGATGCGACCGGATCGCTGCCACTTTTCTTCCATTCTTGCGTCTTGGTGGGCAAATTTTCCAGGCCGTTCGGCAGGAGGACGTAGGCCATATTCGCATGAATCCCATTCGTTAAGGCACAATGTCGCTTAATTTCCGAAAGCACTTGGCGCGCAAAGCCAAGCGGGTGGCAATTCAATCGCGATGCGCGCTCTATGAAAATGGAGTTTAATTCAAGCTCCTCCGTGTCGACGGAGCTGGTGGATAAAAACAGCAACAACGGCGACGACGGCGCGATGATGATGGCAATGATGTCGAAGCGACGTCGCCTCGCTATTACCCTTATTCTCGTTTCATTCTCATTTCGCATGAATTATGATGGAATTACGATCGCAAAAATTTTATTAATTATTGTGATAATAGCATTTCTCGAATTTGGAATTATGGATTATATATATTTCTATGATATTGGCTTGTAACAAAACAATTTTAGCAGTGAAATAATTATAGAATATCTAATTAAACAGCTTTTTGATGATTAGATTTTATTAGCAAATTAAATAATTTAGATAAATTCAAGAAAAAGATTATAAATTTAAGAAACTTTTTATATTTTTTAGAGGTTTAATTAAATACTAAAGTACACTTAAAAATTATTGAATATAAATCTATCAATAAATGTCTCTTGTATATTTTATATACATACGATAATTTTTGCTGTATATAAGTGTACGTATACTCGTAAACTGTATGAAAGATTTTTCCCTGTCTTGGAACATCTAATTAATTCGTAATATCTCAAGGGAGAGACAGAAGGAGACAGGAGCGATTCACGAGTACAAAGTTACGTGGGGGTATCTCAATTGAAAATCGTTCTCGTTCACTATCTCGTCGCTATCGGAAAGTCTCGTACGGAGAAGTCGCTCTCACCGGGACGCAGTTTACCCCTCGGTAATTTCCCCTGGCATTGAGGAATGTGAAAGTCGGCGATTCTTCGCGTAGACCATGGAAGTGAAAGACAGAGAGAAAGATGGAGAGAAACGTGAGCGACGCGATATAAAATCGATCCTTCGACGTCATGAAAGACGAAGGAGCATCGCCGTCGACATCGTGCCGTCGTCGACGAGATGCAGTCGACCGTCCACCGGATGGAAACAAAGGATAACGAGGCGCGAAAATCGCTTAACGCGATTGGCCATCGATCCGACGGAAAACTTATCTCGCCCGTCGTTGCTCACTCGCCGAGCCAATAAAGGAGAGATCCCTCGGCCTTTCCGCGGGATTAAATATCTCGGGGCAATTTACCTCCTTCGATCTTTCCTCTCCGCACCTTCCTTCTCTTATCCATTCTTCTTCCTTTTTCTCTTACCCTTATCTAGACGCCGACGCCCAGATTTCACCGCGGAGAAACGATCGCCTCTCGTTCCCGAAGCGATACGAGAAAAAGAATCCAATCGATTTGAAATTTTTTCACGCGTAGCGCACTGTATCGTTATTGATAATAATACGATGATTCAGTTCTCGAGATCGTTGAGAAAAGCATTGGCTACAATCTTCTAGATACTTTAAGAAGCAGAGAAAAAATTAATTAATGTAATAATAAGTGAAATTATGAAATAGATTAAAAATGTACGCATATGCACAGAAGGTAATTTTTTTACTGTATATACATATATACATTTTTAGAATATAGCCTTTCATTTGATAGAATAGTTTTCAAGTATTCTAAAAAATTTTAAGATAAGTATATTTCTCATAAATTTACGAAAAATAAAAATTTCTTTTAATCATATATCCGAGATGGCTTAGTTTCAAAAATATCCGCTTATCTTTCTGCTCTTGATTGGTTAAAAAAATAATATAAAAAAAATGAGCTTTTGAAACACAAAGTCATATCAAAATAACCCGAGTGGTTTCCGAAATTTTTAGAAAAACGAATTTTTCTTTCATGTATTTGTTTTGTCATATATATTTCGTTTATCTTTCATTTTATTCTATATCTTTTATTTTCAGTTATTTTATAATGTATAATTTGCAGTTAATTACATGATTATTAATGCATTTTTTTCTAAATATTATTTAATTTCTTGTAATATCTTACAAGGTTTTCACACAGAGAAATCAAATTTTTCAAATGACTATAGTTCATTACATTGCAGCGACTGAACTGCACACTGTGCATAATTTTTAAATGAAGCGAGTCATAAATTATGAAGTATATCGTATTACGATGTGTGTGATTCGATCAATTGAAAATGAATTTTGGAGCATTGTAATTCTTCTCTTTTTATTGCTGGTGAAGACTTTATCTGAACATTATGTCTCTCGTACAGTGAAAAATAAATTACAACGAAACTAAAATAATTGCATAGGATGTGTTCGCAGAAATTCTACGAATAAAGGGATAATATCGACTAAAATCTGAAAAACAGAGAATAGGGCTTGATAATTATTATTTGATTAATAAAATACGTTTAGGTCGCTCCATAAAATTTGACGAGGACCTGTTAATTGCCTTTGATAGGATCGCGCTAACATCTGAGGAACTATTCGGGAGACTGAATTCCGCCTCATAAACCTGTCGCACCTTGCAAAATAATCGGGCATTACTTATGAGATGGCTGTGATGCATGTACCAGCGAGTCTTTTTGGAAAAATATCGGGCTCTGCTTGCCGGTGAAGGCGGCAACTTTTTGTGAATGCAGTCGATAGTCTACGAACAATGTCAAAGTAGACTTCCTGTGTGTCGGAGCTGCGCGCGGATGTCGGAAGAGGAGAGGAAGAGAGCGGAAGGGCTCGATATTCTTTGTGGCCATTTCAAGGTGGAAAGGAGCTTCCTTTCTTTCTCTTTCTCTCTTTCTTTCTCTCTTCTTTCTTCTATCCGCTTCTTCGTCCAAGCGGAAAGAAACCGCATCGTTCCTTCCCATGAAGGACTAGGTCCTTCGTCCTTACGTCCACGGTATCCAATAAACCAGTAGAAATAAAAGGATCGCGCTGAGCATCGTCCCTGTCCGTTGTCGATGCATGCAACAAGGAGTGAGAACGTTTAGAGAAGCGTTTAGGTTCTTGCTTGTTGCACCAGAAAAGAAAAACTACCACTGCGGTCTCCCGGAACACCTCCGAGCGGCTTCCATCGGTGTAACTTCTCTCCCCATCGGTCAATGTTCCGGAACGAGCTTCGTAAATATAGTTTCTTGCAAATTTCCTCGCTCCCTCCCTCCCACTCTTCATCTCCTTCCTTCGCCCTCCTGTTTGGTTCTCGCATCCATCCGCCCGCTGGCGTTTACCAAGTAATATTACACGATCGACGCTTACGTCGCTCGCGCGAGCAGCTACGAGGAGCTTTTGAATAGATTTTCCGATCTATCGGACAATCTCAGGACCCACCAGGACAAACTCGCGCGAAACAGCTTCTATCGTTACATCCGTGCTAATCGAGCCATATCAGATATACACGAATCGATGAATAATGGAAGGAGAATAAATTGGTTTCTTGATTACAAATTATGTTTTCATATGAATCAATATCATAAATATTTATTGACTGCAGTTTGCAATCGAGAATTTAGATACCGATTTACGTCATTAAGATATATCTAAAATGATTTTGATACCGAAATGTCTATTATATTAGTACCGCTAAATATGGAGAGGATTTATTAGCGAATTGTGAATGATCAGGTCAAAGGTCCATTTTATTATAGTCGATAAAACGTATTAACGTACATCAAGAATAGCAATTAAAAAGAGGAATGGAGAAAACTAACAGGAAGTGAATTAAATTGCACAACCGAAATAAATCAGTACCGTTTATATACGATGAACTATCTTTCTGAATTACGTCTAAATATCTTTTACGTCGATACCCGCGAGGAAGAACGGACGAGAGAGCGAATGAATGAGAACGTGCAGGTAACGTGCCGCTTGAACTCGAGTTGCGAGTCTGCATAGCTTCGGGTCGTATTTAAACAGATAAATCGACCACACGCAGATTCACCTGGTCTTTACTCGCAATCGCTTAAGTGACCTACACGATAAATCTATAAATCAAAGAGAAAGATATATGTGTATATAACTCCATGGCGAATTAATTGATTGACGAATGTCTCTTTAATTCGTCGAATGAAATTAGATGAACATTTTGTATCTACCGTAATTTTACCATAATTGAGGAGCTTTATTTTAAAAAAAAATTTTTTTTGCTTTGTAAGTCGGAATCACTTTTCTTTTCACTGAGAGAACTATTTTGGACCTTTCGCGCGTATAATAATAAATCGCATACTAATCGATCAGAAAAATGATTAGATATTCAGACTACTGAATAACTAATTCATTGCTTAAAAAAACCGCATATCTCAGATACACCGCGATCTTTGATATTAAATTAAGAACCGAAAGTTCTCCCGAGGATTAAGAAGGTCAACAATCAACAAATAAAAAAATATTTTAAAGCACAACTGTGTTTTTTGTAACAATTGATTAATTTCATTTTGTGCATAAAAGAATTAAGTTATAGTTACAAAAATATAAATAGTTTACAATATATTTTATATTTTATGTCAAAATAAAATTTTATGTCAGCGTCAGCTTAGAGAATTGTCTATGGATTGTCTTGTCTTTCTCTAACAATAATCTTTAACTTAAGTTTTATTATTATAATATATGCAAGGAGCTCAAGATCTATATAATAAAAATGGGTAAGGCTTTTTCTTCCGAGATCTCTTTGTACTTTGATGTTATTCTTTTTGGCAATTATAAACATCGCTATTGCTGCGATCTGACTAGAAATTACTATATTGCTTCTTCGCGCAAGACATGATATCAGAATTTCTTGATGCGTTACATATACGAATTATTTTCCGCATGTTTCGTGCGAATTTAATGTGAAATAGAGGAGACACCTTACAGATCATGATACAGGAACATGCGAGGATACAGCGGTACGCCATGGCATTTATCTGATCGCTAATAACACGTAGAGTGCTGTCCCCGTCTATTATGCTCCAGTCTTGCGATCACGTACTTGCTCTCCGAGCCTTATGGGACTATGCTGTATGTACGTGCGCCGTCGTATTCTGGTTTATGGGTCATCGAGCCGAGCATCATCGCAGCCAGGAAAACGCGTCATGTAACCGCACCGTGAATCTCGACCGTGATCGCTAATTAATTTGCGTTATATCATAATGTTTTGTAAGAGCATGTAGTTAATGATCTTAATGAGCGAAACATAGAAAATGTTGTTCTCCGTCCGATTTGAATCTATTTCTCGAACGTTCTTGCAATAAAAATTCTCGTAAAATTTTTAGTAATGTGATCACCTGCTTGATATATTTTGTGTAATAGAAGAGTAGTAAGCATAGTAGTTGCTATACAGAGTAAGTTATAAGTACATATTTTTAAATTTGGTGAGCGTGTTTCTGGATAAAAAAGAACAATAAATGATCTTATGAATGTAAATGCTATGTCGAAATAATATAGACACAAATACAGTAGTAAAATGGTCATTTTATTTGAAAGTTTCAGATGGATATTTTTTTGTTTATAACAGATGCTTAAAGTGTTCTCTATCGTTTTCCATGCCAGCACGACGTACACATAATTGGCACATTTGTTCGTAAATACCAAGATTCCATTATTTCGATAACGAAATATTTAAAACCTAATGCTCATTAGGAACATTTATTCTTCCTTTCTATCCAGAATCACGCTTATGAATTTTATGATTTACCCTGTGTATGCATTGTACACAACAAAAACATTTTGTATTTGTATTAAAATTGGTCCTTGTTCAAATTGTTATTAAATTTTTATCCGAGTGTTAATTTAATATAGGTTATATGTACTTTTAAACGGGGACAAGAAACATAATTTTCTATATATGACGTGAAGGCTAAAAAGATAAATGATTTACGTTTGTTCGTGCAATATTTCTTACTTCTTGGTGACACTGAGCAATATTGATCGTTCTCGTTTCAAACTATTATGATATGATTTTTTTTTTGGGTGAAGTTCTTTAACGCGTTCTCTCCTTTTTCGCTCTCTGATATTCCCGAGCTGCTTTATACGAAATATGCATTTGAGAACAGGTTAGACAAAATCGTATTTTCGAAACATATTTAGATAGTTTCGCTCCCAAAAGCTTCTAGAGATTAAGGAAGGCTTACTGTTATGTATAGAGTGCATCACTGTGTAACGAAACGATTAAAGCTGTTGTAACATCCTTAATATATCAAGCGTTTCTTCGTGTATATAAAATAAAATATTAATTATTTAATTTCAAAATTTAATTTGAAAAGATTAATAATTGAGTAAAGGAGACGGAATAGTGTGCTAAAAATTTTAATACTTGGGACAGAATTTTTTCGCTCTAATCTATCTATGTCTGAGAAAGAAAAAAGAGTAAATATCGAACATTTACTAGAATATCGCGATCCTTGGATGTGCTGTAATTTTCTTAACGCGATAGGATCCTATATATCGGTGCAAATGCTCAAGAAAGTAGTGGAAGGATATAGTGGATGGTTATATATGTGTGTTTGTGTGTATGAACACCGGCCACCGTGAATGTA
>Ga0157364_1005300_pt1 | contig 13100 bp, 4 predicted proteins | sample AttsexASBM2_FD_111476 | JGI IMG/M metagenome (GOLD analysis project Ga0157364, IMG submission 111476) | Fungus gardens microbial communities from leaf cutter ant in Ribeirão Preto, State of São Paulo, Brazil - Atta sexdens ASBM2 | ecosystem: Host-associated > Fungi > Mycelium > Unclassified ... | reverse complement strand
GAACTTTTTTGTACACCTAATATATATATATATATATATATATATATATATATATATATATATATATATACTCATATTTCCACATATAAACTTGGGAAATTTGATGGAGTGGTGTTCGATTGTATCTCTGAGCAAAATATGCCGGTCGTACGTCATCGCATGATAAGACTGTCTCGTCGTCGTATCGGTTCTCTCGATTCTTCGTAATCGACACGGAATCGCTGGCCTTCGACACGTATAAGGTCTCTTCTCTCTACATATACTCTACAGCGTGTGCTGTGTTCCTAGATCGGCGCTGTCTGCCATTGTCTCGGTGTTCTTCGGATGGTTTCGTATCCGGTTACGCACCTAGTATGTGTTAAATGAGAACTGACAAAAACACGTGTAACTTTCAATCGACCGAGCAGTCGCTCAAAAGATTGCCGGCAGGGTTCCTTAATTAGGTTAAATAAATTCGACCGAACTACATATGAGCGACGTGTGTACGCACAGTGCGCTTTAATGTCTTCGTTGACGCCACCAACATGAGTTACAAACGTAAGGATGTGTTCGTGTGAATGCGATAAAACGTACATAGCACCTCGTAGCATCGATGTAAAGGGTTGAAATTGGACACGAAGGCACCGTCCAGGAATTCAATAAAATTTATCCTTGTGATACGCGCCTTACGAGTTTCAGTTGTCGTTTGCAGAAAACAATTTCTACATTTGATTAGTATGATTAATACTTTGAATGACCAAATATAAAAACAAGTTTTGTAAATTTTGAAAGTGAGAAATTGAAATGATAGATTGCTTTACAAAGTTATAAAAATTATAAATACTATTTCCCAAGCAGACATTTAATGAACATTCAAAAAACGTTTAATCGAAATGTTTTTATGATGTACAAAAATTTATTACATTAAATAATTTTAAAAACATATTGAATTTTAAATGTTTATTTTTTAATTTAAACTTTTAAAATTGGTTTTTAACGTTTGTTGAATGTATTTTTTGAACATAATTGTATTGCTTGGGTCTATGTTTATATTAATGCTTATAATTATTAACGCTAAAAGCTTGTAATGTTATATGTACGACTTCCACAACATCAATAAATGGTATGTCTAAATGTAGCATCGTGTCGAGATAAAAACGGAAATATATGAAAAATATTCTAAAAAAGGTAAAAAATCCCTTATCTTATTCAATTTCTACTTGAAATAGATCTTTTCCAGGAAAAAGAGAGATTATCTCGTAAATAATTCGATTGTAAATTGTAACATTTATTTGAGAGACATTTTGAAATGTTTTTTTATTATGTTTTTATATATAAAATAAAGTGTCTCAGAATTTAATGGACAAACTGCGGAAGCATATTCTATAACTGAAAATAAGAAGAAAATGTTGAAAACAAAAAAATGTTTAAAACATGAAGTTTGACTGAAGTGCTTTATTATAAAATTATAAACAAATACTTTGAAACATGAAACAGGAAACAACAGATTGCGCAGAATGTAGAATATGAAAGTTTACATTTTGTGTATGAAAAGATCGAATGAGTTTATCTCGTGTATATATTTACATCGTATTTAGTAAATAATAATTATTTACTATCTGTGAACTTTTAACAATTCAATATATCATTTCGACCTGTGCGTAAATATGATATTTGTACAGCTCTTGAGACAACAGTTCGAAAACAATAGCTGTTAGATTTTCCTCGTTATAAAATAGTAACTGCCATTAAAATGTTCCGTCTTGAATGTTTATAACTTTGTTTGTTTATAATTTTACAATAAAGCATTTCTAACTTATATTTATAAATATATCTACTATAAAGGAAGAATTGAGAAATACAGATTTCACAATTAAATCAAACAATTCAATTTTTATAAATGACAAGAAATTGATCTTCGTTTGCCCAAAAAATTGTGTTAATCAGCTAGAATAAATATAAGACGAACGAATGTCCGCTCATATTCGGTTTTATCACGTTTTTTAAAACTTCAGTGAACCGTGATGATGGCACGAACGACTAGTGTTGAGAATCGTCGATATATAATAATCGATATATAATAATATATCAAATAAATCACGTAAATTTTTTGCCCTACGAAATCAGTTGCTGCGTCGAAAATGTCCATGAAAGAAAAGAAGAGGAAGGCTAAAAAGATTAAAACGGCGAGCGAAAAGGACTGACAGCACGGTGTTGTTGGGAAAGGAGAAGGTGGCGAGATTGGAGGACGAGAATAAAGTACTGAAACGCGACAGCACGGAATATGAGAGTCGGAGTCTCGCAGCGAGGCGCAACAACCTTTAATAGAGATCCGTTCCTTACTTTGAACTGTAACTTCGACACCGACGAAAACAATTCCGCATCAATCGGTAAGATCAGACGACGTTTCTTGTGATACATTGAGTCTTGAGAACGTAGAAAATAACGAGAATTGTAGAAGAACGCGAAGCAAAAAAAGCTCATGAAAAATTTGAAACAAACTCGATGAGATAATATAGCTTGTACATATAACTTGCGGGCTTTGTATAGCTGTAATCACATTCGGTACAAAAGCCCTTAGATTTCAGAGTGTTCAAAATCGTGAAAACTGAAACTTCTCTCGTATAATTTAATGTTTCTTCGATATTAATGGTTAATATATTTGAAGTTTTGTTATTATCGCACTTATTATATATATAATAACATCTGCAGATATACTCTAATCTAAAGAGTTCCTGTACTGCAATATTTTTTTTATAAATATAACTACTGAAAAGCATCTTCAATGTAACAAAAAGATTTAATTCAAAGAACTAAATCTGAGAAAGTTGTAACCATAAATTTAAAGACAAAAGTTATTAATGATAATTATAATGACGTATTTTCTTTGTAATTTTGATATATTGTTTATGTTAAGTTTCTTATATTATATTATAGTATATTATAGTATAATATATATATATATATAATACATATATTATAGTATATAACTCTATATATAACTCTATATATATATATATAGAGTTGGCAATCGAAGATGACTATAATTATAATTACAAATACCAAATATGTTTTTCTCTCAGTATAGTTTACATATAAATTTACATTGCATATACATAAATATAGATTATTATATTTTATGCGTAAATACACGATTCTGTGAGCAAGTATCGACTATGCAGCAGTCGGAAATGTAATTCAACTTGCTGTTCTTTGTGTTTGCGCACCACGTGCGAGATTTAAAGGTCGTCGTCCCTTAAATCGATCCAGAAACTTTCCGAAATCTGTGACAGCGATGCATCTTATGCGGTTATGCTGTCTTCACTATATGCATACGTTCATTCGAGTTATAAATAGCAGTTTGTGTATAAATATCACAAGAGAAGAAAGAATAATTGTAGCACAGTAAAATAAATGGAACAACAATGTAAATAGTAAACTAACCAACACTGCAAATCTGCTGATAATATCTGCTGATAATAAAACTATATGTTATATGAAGAACTGTAAAACGTACAAATTGAGTCGACCAATTAGTACCATTAATAAGTTGCATTAATTTATTACGAGTGCGATATATGCTTTACTGAGATTGTAATATCAATAAGTTACCCATTTTCATTATTTCTGTCAGCCAATTATCACGTTAATTAAATGCAACGGTTAACAAATGAAGCACATTTGTATATTCACTTCTTTAATGACATAGCTATCTATACAGGATATGTATAAATAATATAAAATCCATATAGTCCACAATACATATTATATATATATATATATATATATAAAATACACATAAAAATGTGAAACAGACAAGAAACGATGATAGCGAGCTTATTGGAGAAATCCGATTACTTCCAACTTGGTAGGATTTACATTATGTCAGATTTGTCAGAAATCAGAACTTGAATTTTTTTGCACTCGGAGATTTAAACCATATTTAAAAACCGAACTAAAAATTTAATACAAAACCGTTTTTTCTTCTTACTGTATCCCGCGACTTAAACTTTCAGTCGTTTATAATGGACATTGTGATTCGGAAAAAATTCAGCTTCGAGATATATATATTATATGAAGAGTTTTCTTATTCAAGTATCAGCCGTGAGGCCTTTTTGCGATAATAAATTTATTTCAGTTGAAATAATTCACGATTACTTAATCTGTAAGAGAGAGAGAGAGAAAGAGAGAGAGAGAGAGAGAGAGAGAGAGAGAGAGAGAGAGGGAAGGGGAGAGAGAGAAGATACTAAAAATTCATATTTTATATCAAGAAAATTGACTATTGAAATATGGACGGAAGTTTTAATGTTATTGTTATAGATTTTGTAACTATTGAAATCGAAGAAGAGCTTTTAAAATGTTGTTCTCAAGATCTGTTCATAATCTTGATTCGCAATGAAAATAGCAAAGGAGACCATTCAGCTGTATGAACCAATGAGAGTTTGGAGAGTTAAGTCTGATTGCTTCTCGGGATTCAAAGTCTATCATCGTCACGCGACCTCCAAAGGGATTCAAAGAGAGGGAGGAGGAGGAGGAGAGGTTTGGTAAGCCAAGAGAATATCGAATGCAGCACCCACGGTAAGCCTCGCCGTCGTCCGAGCGGACAATGAGCTTCGTAAAATCGTGTAAATTAGTAAAGGGCTTCTCTAGGCAAGAGAATAATCGGGAAGTGACTAGATAAGCTCTCTGTTCGGCTCTCTGCTCGCGGAAAAGCAGGATCGTAAAGTCGACGCAGGATCGCGGCGTGATGCGGGCGCGTGTGGTGCGCCGCGCTGGTCGTATTGTAAATTGATAGCGATAAAATCTACTCATCTCTCTTTCTCTATCTGAAATGGTGAACGAAGGAGAGTCGGCAACGGTCGATATAATGTTTGGTCACGGAGACAGCGAAATGGCGAGATTATTTTAAGGCGTATCTCTCGAAATCTCACGCGATTTTGTTGAATCTCCATCATTCGTTCGCGTGCAATGTCTTTGCATTTTTCTCGTTTTTTAAGATCGATAGTGTAATAGAGATAGATGTCGTGCTTCGATTTCGAAATCATGAATAACGTTTTCAGAGATTTTCCTAGCAGTATTACCTTTTTCCTTGTGAAAAAATATTATTGGATTAATAAAAAAAATTGGAATAGAGTATATACAATATTGGATTTAAATGGGTTTTTCAATTATTATTTTCAATCATTTTTTTCGTGAGTTTGATAGTATTTTTTCATAAAGATTGCCTTATACTACATTCGACTTTAAATATAATAATCGTTTTTAAATATAATAAAGTTTTTAAATAAAATTATGCTACGAAATGCTCTAGTTAGGGACTGAAAGTTTGAGTTTTGTTTGGTTTCCGTAAGGCGTACATGGTCTCGTACGATGTATGGTATCTTAAGAGGGTGAAAGAAGTAGAAGAAGAGCTGGTTTGAAGCCGCAGACAGCTCTTTTGCGATATCTATCTGTGCAAATATTAGGTGAATCCGCGGAAGCGAAAGAGAGACCATCTCGATGTTTTCATTTAATATCCGCTGAAGGTCTATTCGGTCCACGCTGACTGCCAACCGGCATTCAGCGGAAAGATTGCGAGAGTCATTTCCCGTGACTAGTGTGGAGATGTTACCTTTGAGATAGCCCACTGAGGAGCAATATGAAAGTCTGGATGCCGCGCGCTGAGAGAGGCACGCTCTACTTACTCTCGAATTAGTCCCGATAGTTTTCAAACCGACGCGATAGCGTGTGCATTATATATATATAGATATAATTTATATAAGCTTCTAAAAGATTGAAGTGAAACGATGGTTATCTCCGAAATTCTATAATATGATTCCATAATTCAGACATTAAACAATAATTTTCGAACATATATCATATCCAGCATGATTGATTTAATGCAGGTTACGATTCATTATTAAATTATTATTAGTAATATTTATTTAATTAAATTGTAACTAATAATTCTGACATATTTAAATCTTTTTACAGACAACATACATTTCAAATATCTTTTCTATAAATGAAGAGAATTATAATTTAAATCTTAGATAAAGATAAAATAGATGATGGAGCGGATAAATCATTTAAATAGTGATATGAGTATCAGTAGATTAATTGATGATTTGATTTAATACCGGGACTCTCTTGTTGAGATACAACGTCAGTTAGAGTGATAAATCTACGACAACGCGAGTGTAATGTCCCATGTGCGTCCATTGGCTCATTGCCAAGAATCACAACTGTGCAGCAAATGATAGTAACATTAAGCGTCGTTTCCACACGCTGAAGATTTAATCAAGCAATCATTATTTGAGTAATCATGTAATAGCGCAACGTAATAGCGCAATTTCACGCTCGTTTTCCCATATAACATAGAAGCTTGCAGCAACAATGTTGCAACGTTACAATGTTATTATAATATTTCTGAAAAATATTATAATGTTATTCTAATATTGTTGTCTATGCTGTATGCGTTGCTGTACGACAGAAATTAAATCTTGATCGCCAAGATACACCAAGACGAAATCATAATAATTGAGAATTTCTAAATCAATATTCAATAAGAAATCGTCTTCAAAGTGATTTTGTACAAAAGAAATGTAACAAGCAGAAATTAATCAATAAGGATAAGAATGATTTTATCGTTATATACGCGACCGAAAATGAACATATATCATATCCAGCATTGATTTAATACAGTGCTCAGATATTCATTGATAATGGCTGCTATATTCCGAAACGGAATTCCACCTGCCCTAGAGTTTATAATGTCACCCGCCCGGTTTATAGTGTTTCCTTCGTGCGAGCAATACGAATCGCCGTTCGCGCACGAAGACAGCGGTAGATTGCCGTCGACGGCGCGGCAATTCTTGCGGTGTGACACGCTGTAATATTTCAACGCCGTCTTGACGATATTTTTCAGCCGGTGCCGTGGTAGCTAGGTGGATAGATGGGTACACTGGGAAAGTGGGAAATGTCAGCGAATGATTGCAACCCCTGGTGGTGCCGCCGAAACCAGCCGGAACGGGATCCCTGAAGAACGCTGTTACAAGAACACGTTTACTATCCATTAGGTAACTAGACAAGTTTATAGAACGATAACAATAATAATAATAATATTGCAGCGTTGCACTTTGGTTTCTGCCAATGTTCAGACTAGATTTCGAAATTGTGTTTCAAACTTTTAAGGGTCCTATTTTACTCACCATTATTATCTCAAATTATGATTAGAAGCGAGAAAATTATAATGCAGATCCTTGCAAATTGTATTTGAATAGAAATATTGTCAATAAAATAACATTTGCAGTTTGCGAATAAACTTATAAAATATACCAAAAATTATTTTTCCTTGTTTTGAAAAAAAATTAAATCATATTTACTTCTATATTTACTATATACTTGTTATATTAAAAGTACAATAACATAATTTTAAAAAATGTGATTTTTGAGTTGCTACTATAAATGAATTAAATAAATATTATATTATCAATTATACAAAAAAATAAACTAATTTATCTTTATAAAAAAATCATCAAAATTGTTACAATTCAAAAAGAATGGTTTTTAGGGTTGTGAAAATATAACATTTGATGAGATTAAAAATATATTATTTTTACCAATATTATTTAATTAGTCAATAATTTTCTGTTAAGTTGACGGATAGTATTTTCCCTTTTCTTAAAAAATTTAATTTTTTTTAAATAAACACTTTTAAAGTAAAGGAGCGGTATTATTAATTTAATAATTTAATAATTTGTAATTATGAATATCATTTCGGTTTGGTTACGTATAAGTAATTTCTAAATACATGATTACTTAATAATTATCAAAATAAAAAAATAGTATATTTTACAAATAGATTTTTATCGATTGTTAAATATTGTTTTATTATACCATACTTCCATATTAACTTGAAAAATATATTTATATTAATATATTTTGCAAGAATTTTTTGTGCAATTTCTTTTGACGTCACAATCTGATCAAATAGTAGTAGTGAATGAATAAAAATCTTAATTACACTTTTTAAAATACATATTTTATATATTATTAATATAATTTTATATATTATTTTATATATTATTATATTATTATATTATTAATAATGTCACGACTGCGTTTACGTAATTTATATCAGGATAGAAGTATGGAATGAAATACAAATGACGCATTATATAGAATTTCTCATTGTTTCACTCGATAGGGTCGTTTATTGTCAAACTTTTTCCATCGCTACATGTGTAATTTAATCTCTCGCTCTCTCTCTTTAGACCACTTTTATGGTCAAAGTCAATATTCAACAAAAGAATTGAATGCGACGTGACCGTGACATATTAATATGAAAAAGAACATAATTCAATATTTTGCAGACCAGATATTCAAGGAATCACTAATGAGTAATATCAATATAGCGAGGAAAATGAAGAATGCCAGGAACGTGAATGCAGGTATGGTCTCGAGGTTCTGTCAACGAGCGTGCAGCAGAGGAAAGTTACGAAGCTTCTTTTAGTTTTTACTCCGAGAAAAGAAGAATTGCGACCCTCGGCGAAAATGCGGACGGCGAAGTCATCAGCGTTGATAAATAAAACGTTAGAGCTACACATCATGCCACCGACTGTCTGTCGTCGAGTAGCGGTATTCTTATTACGCTCATCCACAACAACACACACACACACACACACACACACATGTCCTTCAGCCCTTCATTTCGTCCTTCTCTTTCGCTAGTCGAGAGTGCGTTCAAAAGTGCTTGGGCAGGCGCACACGTGAGATCGCCACCCTTTCCGCTTGTCTCTCTGTCTCTCTATCTCTTTCCATTCCGGCGTTGCTGCCACTTCGAGCTGGTGAAACGCGTGTACTTCAGCCAAACAAAGGCAACCTTCGTCGACACCCCTTTACCCGGCATCACTCTTAACTAGTATAGCTTAGTATGTACAGGCCCAGCTGTAATATTACGATCTAACGTATGTGTACTCTGTAGGTAGGTACGTATGTAAGCTAGTCTGCAAGACGCATGGGCTCCTTTATCATGGAATGTAATTTGAGTAATTATTGTTCGCATATCGTTCTGGATTAATTATTTCCTAGGATGTAGAATTATTTCGTAACAATGTTATGCAAACTACGTTTAATATGCAATACAATTGGACAATTTATGTTTATGTAAATTTAATATATTTTACTTTGTCTCAAACAGTCTGCCTAAATTTTTGTGTTAATTGAACGCAAGGTAAATAGAATGTAAGACAAACATTATGTAAAATTTAACACAAACTCTATCACTTTGACACAATCTAGAAATAAACTACGAAAGCATATTTTTTTCAATAAAATTTATATCTAATGTGACTGCGTTCAGCAGAGAAAGCAGCTTTGCAACTGTAAAATTCTTAAATACGATCGATTCTTTTTTTTATTCTTTATGGATTTAAGTGTATAAAGTGTATAAATTATATTGAAGAATTTTACTAATTTTAATAATTGCAAAGCTACTTTCTCTGTTGAACGCAGCCTGTGTTACATTAAAAAAAACACGTACATTCATTTTTTATTTATTTATCTTAAAATTTAAAATTAAATAAACATTATTTTTAAATCTTATATATATTATTACTCATAAATTATATTAATTTAACGTAAAGATCATGTTTTTTGAACTTAAAATGTTCAAATGATCTTTATGTTAAATTAATTCTTAATATACGGAAGGAACGATTTTGAATTTAAGTGTGTGTGTGTGTGTGTGTGTATATATATATATATATATAACTTTGAAAATAATATATAAGACGATCAAACTGATTACTAGAATGTCAAAACTTTTTGCAGAATTACTCATCATGCTTATATTTCATACACAATTATATTGATGGTTTAATAAAATTATTTTCAGATTTATATTTATCTAAATTTTTACATATTCTAGCAGAATCATTCTTTTCAAGCGGTCAAAAATTCAACACAAAAATTTTAACAAAAACTGATTTTGTCACATAAGTAGCAGCACAAATACAAAATACTTTTTACGTTTCTATTATGAATGCAAAAAGTATTCGTACACAGAAGATATCTTTCAAAAATTTCCTATTTTTAGAAAGTAAACATTATTGTTTTATCTAAGAAATGTGGAATTAATTAAAATATATTACCCTTACAATAAACGAAAATAAAAAATTATATTATTTGGACACACAATAAATATTCGTACAGTTGAGAAATTCGAATTTCTAAGATCATGAACACAATTTTCACGAAGCTTTTTTTGCTCACACATATTCATTACATAAAAATTGTTATTAAAATTTTGTTGTTAAAATAAACATTAATTAATTGCTAATTATTTTCTATTAAATTAGGAGGGTTATATGAGCGAACTTTTTGCATTCACTGTCCTCTTTCCATATTTTATGTATATACTATATACATAGAAATGTTTTTTAAAGACTTATACTATTTATATATACAGTGCAAAAGTTCCTGGCCAGTGACATTTTGTATACTCTAATTTATAAAAAAAAGCCTGATAAAATTTTAATTATTATCAGATGTTAGTATAAGATTTCATTATCCACATCTACAAAATGTTATTAATCGGAAACTTTTGCCACTGTATATATACAGCCTTATTTTCTAATATTATGATATGAAAAAAAAAATAGATTTTTATAGACATATAGTGTAAATCTTCATATCTAGAATATACAGTTAAAATTACAATCTGTGTATTCGTTCAATGTACATGCGTTCTCAAAAAGCAGCAATTTGTAAACTAGTTGAAAAAGTCGACGATGCGCAATTCCGCAGAGCCTGCATTTGTGAGAGTTGTTCGCTCATCGTGTGTAGCATTGCGACCCACTCTTTTAGTTTCGCCAGCGAAAACAACAAATAATGTTTTCGTCTCGTTCAGTTTGCATTGAACAGCGATGCCTCGTTGCATTCGTTTCGTACAGAATAATGTGGCAAAAATCATAGAAAAGGACCCTAGCATTAGCTTGGCCGATCTTTATTGCGGTATTTTCTTTTTCGCATTATTACTTATTATATATTGTGCAAAACAAAGGACTTATTCGATTTTAAGGTGATTCACGTGTTCGCCAGTGAAAGAAGTGCGATTCATTGATTTATTAAGATCCCAAGGACAAATTCGAGTCTACGTATTTTCCGAGAACTGTATGAATAAAAATTCATCTGATGTCTGCACGTATGTAACATACGTGTCATGAATGATGTACCAAAATAGAAAAAATTTAACGTGGATTACATAAAATATAGAGTGAAAATCAATGTGAATTTATTCATGTGATTCTATATTCTATATTACTATTTTCTAGTTTTATTCTCGTTAAATTTCATCAGTAATTCTACGTGGAGGTAATGTATATTAAAATATATGTGGAATTGTCTACATAGAATTCATATTGAAATTTTGAGGAAAATTGATTTCGATTTGACAGTGAAATCACAATATTTCGTTTACATTGATGTGGATATCATGCCAATAAATTTTTGTCTACGTAAAATATGTAGACACGACGAACTTGTTCTCATCGCAGCATTTAATATACGCAGATATATCAGTCTTGATCATATTTGTGAAAGAAAAGAAATAAAATTTTGCTAATCATATTATATTTTTTAAATGATATGAGTAAAATAATTGAAAATAATTAAAAATAATAAGTGATACATATGAGTAATTAATAGAATGTAAGTAATTATAACAATTTACAATAGTAGATCTTATCTCTTCATTGGTCATAACTCATCAATAAAATTTCGATCTTTGATTCTTAGCAAAGTATAATACAGTTACAAAATTGTTCAACTATGACATAATAACTAATATTATCCTTTCTATAGAAGTACATAGTTAATTATAGACTTTTTCGCATTCTGCATTGACCAGGCGACACATGCAGTTTATCTGTTGAGCGATCTTAATTGCAACATTTGATTAGTGATAACACGTACATATGATTATCTACTTTGTGTTTAATCTTAATTTTTTAAAATTATTTTAATTTGTAAGATAATTAATTTGTGTAATTTTTTGATTTGCTCAAATTTTCTCAAATTTTCTTTCTCAAATTTTTATATAATGCTATTATTACCATCACTCTGTATATTATATATTATATTTAATCGTAATTTTCTTTAATTATATGTATTTTACACTTATTTAGTCCTATCAAAAAATTTTTTTGCATAGTGCTGTTATTATTGTTATTTTTTCATGTATATTGTTTTATCAGTTTATTCTGTATTTTCCTTTTAAATGTAATTCTTTAACTCATAAACTTATTGTAATTAGTTTTTAGTTTTTAGATTTAGGTTTTTAGTTTCTAGATTTTCAAGACAGCATTATTACTGATATTTTGGCTCATTCAAAATGCACTTTTATTAATAAATATGCATTTTTATGTCTGAAATTCTGTAGTGTATATAACGCGAACTATACAGATTGTCTCGCAATTCTTTGCCAAGTGCTTTTGTGTAGATAGAGCGAAACTAAATTGAGTCGAAAATCTAAGAATTTTTTCAGAATTTTTTATCAACTTTTAGTGCTACATTTTCTTATATTGGCAACTATTTTTACCAACATGAGAAAATACGATATTAAAAAATTCTGAAAAAATTCTCAGAACTTTAGATGAGAAGAAAATAAGCAATTTTTGTCTCTTGCTATTTTTCTAAAGTTAATAATATTTGAGTAAAAAATCATTGAAAACCAATATTCAGCGATTCTTAGTAACTAATATCTTGTTAACTGTTGCGAAAATTGCAGAATGATACAGGACTTCTTGACTTAATTTAATCCGTTCTATCTACACAAAAAAAAATGTTTGGCAAAAAATTACGGACACTCTATATATGTTAAATACGCATTATTATTGTAAATTCTTCTGAATACGAGTTTTCATGTTCTATTAGTACAACCTCATATGTTGCATATTTTTTCGCTGTATTTACTTTCTGTTTGTTTAATTAATGCACATCAATAAAGATGTTATTATTATTATTATTCTTTATAAGTTAGTTATGTCCACTCTAAAGATGATTGTATATAAATCGAAACATCTGGATAATATTTATAACTTATCAATGTATTTTGTTTAAGCACTAGCACCTGGCGCATT
>Ga0157364_1005299_pt1 | contig 13102 bp, 10 predicted proteins | sample AttsexASBM2_FD_111476 | JGI IMG/M metagenome (GOLD analysis project Ga0157364, IMG submission 111476) | Fungus gardens microbial communities from leaf cutter ant in Ribeirão Preto, State of São Paulo, Brazil - Atta sexdens ASBM2 | ecosystem: Host-associated > Fungi > Mycelium > Unclassified ... | reverse complement strand
CATTGAGCGTGTCGGTATTCTATTACGCGATTGAAAAAACAGACGCATCGAGCGAGATAAACTTAGGTACATGTTTTTTTTATCGGTCTTTGAATTTTCGAATTTCAGGATTATTGAATCCTGTTATTCTTGGATCCGTGGGTCTTTCAAGTCTTATTTTCTTCATGTTAAGCTATATGGCCCTTGGATCTTTCTTGAATCTTCGAATACTTACTGCTAAATTAAGATTCTTTTTATTTTGGACCCAGGGATCCTCGGACAGTTCGAACTATCAGATTTTCGGCTACTACATGAAATTTACTTATATAATTATACAGTTTCTCCACCGCAAAAGCACAAAAGTTTGACGAGAGTTCATGCACTCTATACAGAATTACAGGGCGCAGGCCCTATGGATATCTTCTTTGGTCGTAAGCGCCACTTCTATGCTTCCTACGGGATAATTTCTCTTCCTGTGTCTTAAATCCAGCGACTCGATTCAGATGGATCTTTGGGGGAGAGAAATCACGGGGAAAGAGAAAAAAGAAACAGATAAAATAGCACCGCACAGAGGTTACGCAGTCCTTTTTTCACACCTCTGTCACTACAACTCGGATATGTACAGATCGCTTCGGTGAAGCGAGTAAATCGTTTTCTCGCGATTTTTGATCTGAAACTTTCTCTTGATTACTTTGGCTGGTTGTTGTAATCCACATAAACGCGCACAACCTCGCCGCTGTATTTTCGCTGGCTGGGCATGAAGTAGAAGTCTGGTTGATTCGCTTGGGTTGCTATGCCTGGATTGTGCATGCTCTTGGGTCGTCCGTAATCCCTGCGATCTTGTGTATAATAACCATGCTGGATAGGCACCGAGTGTCTGGCACCGGGCGCGCGTGGAAGACTGTAAGTCGCCCTGGGTCCGACCATCCTGTTGGGTCCTTCGACTGCGTCGGTACCATTCATGCCAGTCATGCCGTTGCTGGTCATCTCCCTAGTTCTCGGCAGACTAGAAATCGGAGGCGGCGGCGCTTTCTCTTCCGTTTCGAACGCCTCAAACGCGAAGTTTGTGTTCGCACCGGAAGCGTAATCCTTCCAGGCATTACTGGCAATCAAACGTTCCTGCGCAAAAAGATGTGCTTAGAATATGAAATATGTGTGTGTAGATAATTTTATCAAAACTTAATTTTTTTAATCATACCCTCGCCATTTCTTTAGAAATTATAATCTTATGTATTTCATATTTCTTCAATTGACAAAAAAATATTTGTCCACGATGATCTGTCGACGCATATATTTAAAAAATATCCAAGTTAATTTAATCACCCTATATTAGTGGAAAAAAACGGGAAAAGTTTGATAGCGGTCATAGAGGCGCAAAAATGTGCGATTATAAAGAGTTAGGAAGAACCAGATAACAGCGAGTTAGTCAAATACTGGGTTAGAGCGAAAGAACATAGGGATGAGTGTGACATTGCGCACCGATTACTCGACGAGAAGCTCTACCAGCTGGGATTAGCTCGATGCAATTCAGACGAAGCGTAGTGATGCCGAAACTGATGTTGATGATGATGATGATGGTGATGGTTGGTATTGTTGTTGTTGTTGTTGTGATGATGATGATGATCGCCGTTTTGTTGTCGATGATATCGTGTCGCGTTCGTACGATGAATCGGGTTGGGCGCATCGGAGGAAGCCAGAGGCAGCGTGTACACCCTCTTTTTTGGTCGCGGGAAGCGCGAGTCATGCAACACAAGCGAAGCAAAAGATGTCGGGTTCATTAGGGGATGAAAGCGTAATTTTTACTACAGAATGTCCCAAGAAGACGTACGCGAACGACAATCTGATCTTTCAGGCTGCTTTCGCGAAATAAGAGAAGAAACCTGTCCTCTAAATATACTATGATTTTTCTTTCACAATTCTACAATTAGAATTTTTTTAGCATTGAGTTATTTTAATTAGATTTGTTACGATATTACAGTTATTTAGTTAATACTACTACGATAAGTGCAAGAGAGAGTTCCATCAAAATGATGCTAAAGGCTATTTTTCTTCGGGATAGAATTCTGAAAGCGTTATACATCTTTCTTGGAACACGTTAGGGATCACCACAAGATTTCGTTAGAAAAGAAACAGAACACAACACTTAGGGGGAAGACCTGAGAATGCGAGAAAAAGTGGAACAGAAAACAAATACGTGAAAAAGAACTAAAAGTTTCTAACGCACAAAACATACTTTAGTTGCTCGTTTCCTTGAGCTCCTGTAAATAGTACAACTGGCTTGGAGCAGAGCGAGAGCTAGCAACGCTGCTACACAACCGACGACGATATAAAACTTCGTTGCACCCAGGAATAAGTCTGTCGCGGAAGGCGGCCGATCATTTTCATCTTCCGTCTGTATGTCGTTTACTGAAAATAAGTATAACACATATTTTTATTTTGTGAAGTAGCGATAGATCAATGGGGGGGGGGGAATATCTTAAATAATGTGAACAAATTTCCATTTTTTCGTAATATTAGCACTTAAAAAATGTTATTTGGAGCTATATAATTGAAGCTATATAATTGAATCATATAATTCTTGAAATTTTAAGACAATTATTGTGATGTCTGGAAAAATCTGAATCTTTATTTCTTCAAAAAAGATGAGAAATTATCTAATTTCGGATCTCAGTCTAGGATAGAAAATTTATCGAAGGAGAAGAGAGTTTTTGTTAGAATTATATGATATTTAGGATTAGTTCACAATTAATTCTTAATTGAGGTTCAACTTATTTTTCATTTCTTTCCAATTCTAGAGATAAGGAATCCCAGCGTTAAAAAAAAATACTAAAAAGTGTATATAAGCGCTTTTTTAATTAGCGCTTTAGGCCCTACTGTGCTACTTGGGATAAGTTAAACTTTGATTAAAAGTTAACTGTAAATTATGAAACTGGGCTTTAGAACCTCAATGCTTACCTCTGGGTGTTCTTACTACTAAGTACTGCGGATCGACGCCGAGTATACCGACTTGACCGGTTACGACTGCCTCGCGCAACGCTTTTTCCGCTTCTAAACCGGTGTCTGCGGGTTTTAACGATCTACCCTTAATCTCGGTCCTGTCGATGATCAGGTTCATGCGCGCAATCACTCCCCGTTCGTTATCTCTGCAATAAGAACAGAAGGGAGTAGTATTTATCAAACTTGCTTCTTGCTACTTCTTCCTTTTTGCTGTCTTACTTTCGTAACTCGTTGAGATAAATGTGATAGTAACCCGGAAGCATCTTGAAGACCGGTTCAAAGCTCTCCGATATCTTGTTCGAGATTAGTTCAAAATCGGGACTATCGGATTCGGGAATCACAAATCCGTCACCCAAGCTGACGAGCTTGACTTCAACATCATAATAGAACCTTGGTGGTGGATACGTACTTTGATCTTCAATTTCTAAGTGAACAGTTGAATGATTTTTCTTAATATATATAATCGGAGATATATTTTGAAACATAATAAATTAATCATATACATTAATAATCATAAGAAATGATATTTTAACGAAAAAGATTAATTAAGTAATAATTACATTTTAATAACAATTGGACAAGAAAAATTTTCTAATATAATTAAAATAATATATTAAATTAATGTCTTTTTAAAAATTATGGTGCGTCAATAGTTGTATCGGACAACTTTAGCAAACAACAAAAATCAGTATTTACCTTCCTGACCGCAAGATTTGATACATATTCTGTCTGAAGAAACGACCGGTTTCACGTCATGTTTTCGAATCTTCTTATTAATCGGATTAAATATGCCTCCCTTCACCGGGAACATCATATACAAACAGTGATCATCCGTAAACGAGAAATCCTTGATGTCTTTTGTTACACGTTTTCTTGAGAATTGGAGGGTGGTTACGCCATTCTCCATGCGGCCGCTGATATTATATACGTCTTGCGATGGATCCAGCAACGGTGCGTTGTAACCACTGATCCAGGTGTCCATCACGAAAGCCCGACCATTTGTCTTATCAACCCAGCCGAGTATGGCATCGGTTTGTGACTAAAAAAAAATACAATACTATCTAAAAATTTCATAAGCTCCGATCTTCTTCCTTTTTATGCGACATATTTCAAGGAAAAACGGCCTAAGCAACAGTTTATTTAAGTAATGACTTTTTCTTAGCTATCAAATTTTAGATTTCATTTAGTTGAAAAAAACATTGGACATCAAAGCAAAGCACACAAAAAAAAACTAAAAAGCTGAGTAAAACTTTTCTATTGATCAAATATGGGGTTTGCTCTATCTTTGAATTTAACAAGAAATGTTTGTATAAATAAATACTATATACTTAATAATTTTTGTATACATAAATTTGTTAAATGAATTATCGAGAGAAAAAGCAAAGTCTTATCTCTTTATTTGACAAAGTCTTACCATGTTATTGTCATCAGAAAATCCAACACCGGTCCATGTATTGGTGTTTGTCGTAGAGATTACGAATGTTATCAGATCCTACAAAAAAAGGTTTCCATAATATCGGTTTCATCAGAGCGATTTTATCTGCGATTTTATCTTTTATAAAAGGATACACCAAGGAAATATGAGAAAAATTACCGTTTTATCCTTGTATATCCATTGTATGGCATATTCGCAAGTGTTATTTTCTGGCGAACAATTTCTCGGATAACGCCACTGGCCACCGCAAATACCATCTTGCGACACTACACCGCCAGCGAATTCCGGCCTTTTAACTTCATCTGAACCGTTCAAAATATTAAATATTATATCCAAATATTTAATCGACATGCCATATAAAAAAAATCATATAAAAATAAAGAAGAGTTAATAAAACATTTTTTCTGTATAATAAAAATGATTAATAAATGATTCAGAAAAACTGAATAAATATATTTAAAAGCGAAAAGTTTTGGAAAGTATTGAGTTTATCAACATTCACAATACAATCTATGATTTTTAAACGCCACACGCATCAATAATCTCTCTGGCAGATGCTGAACAGATGATCTCACCGAAGAAATTCATAGTGACCGCGCCTCTCTGCATTCCATGGCCGTGATATTTGAGCTCGTCCACCTTGTAAAAATCTTTAACGCCGACCTTGGCCTTTTCGATCCCGCTAGCAGGCTGATGTATGTATTTGCCCGGCTCTTGACCTTTCGCCCAAATCACCTGCATATTACCATTGCGGATCTCGTGATCGGTCGGCTCGTTTGCGGCCAACTTCCTGCGGAAGAGTATCGTCGTGACGCCGTCCCGTTCGTAGCCGAACGCGGCCGTCAGGCTGTCCCTCCCATTGTCGTCCCAATACGCGTCCTTGCGCGGCGTCGATCTGTCCCTCGTGTAATAATCGCCGATCCTGTAACTCGTTCCTCGCGCCGTGCCGATTATAATGTCCGTGCAGTCCATGGGGTTGAAGTCGTGCTTGGGCGTGTACTTGTGTCCTGGCGCCGGCAACGATGCTTCGTGTGTGCGAATAAATTTAGTTAACACAAAGATCCGAACATTGCGAAAATTCGCCGTAAAATTATTATGTAGAATGCCTATGATGAAACTGAACGGTGAACTAATTATGAATTATGCGTCCGATATATTTTTCGACAATCGAATTTTTTGTAACTTCATGACTCGTATTTGCCTAAAAAGAAATTAAGATTTTACAGATACATACATCTTGTGGCTTATTTTTCAAATTTTTTGAGAATTTAAAGCTGTATTTTCTCTATTATTCGTACAGCTTTCTTATTAAAAATGTATTATCAAATATTTTTTAACAAAATGAAGAAATTATAAAAGAATTACAAATCTTTTATAATAATATTGTATTCAAAAGTAATATAAAATGTATTTGGCGATGATTTAGAGTCTGAATAAAAAATTATTTCAATAAGAAATAGATATGTTTTCAAAAAATTCAGGATAAAATGAAAAAGTTTTCATTTAAACTATAAAATTATTAAACATAAATATTGATCTTATTGAACTATTTCATATGTATATACATACATAGTTCGTTTTTGTACTGAAAGTATACATTTTCAACTCACTTTTTGCAAAGACTATATAACACCTTCATCTTCAATTAATATTTTTTGTACATACTTTAAGTTTTTTTAAAAACTTCTATTTTCTCGTTGGTGCATTTCAGTCGCGACATATTGATTCTTGGTCTGGAGTGAGATGAGTCGATGTTATGATAATGCAGGAGTTAAATGGTGTCCTACAGTGTCGTAAGAAAAATCGTGACGGATAGAGATCGAGACACGTGCAAATTTCGTGTCAAAGTAATGCATGCTGCAATTCAGAAGTTATTGATATTTACAAGGAAAATATAAAATTCTCATGGTGAGCAGTGTACAGCGACGAGAACGTGTGAAGCGTTAAGCGTTATCAACATTATCTCTGCACACAGTTGTCTACTTTTTGCTGCTGCGTGTAAAGACGCAATTGATAAAATTAAGTCAATAGGAATTTATGCGGAATTAGGATAGTTGCATTAACATTTTACATCCAGCTTCGGTATCCGGTGGCGGAAGGAATAGATTACTCTCACGTCTTATCAGCACGCTAAATACGCTTTCACGATAAATATTTGCTGTTGCAGTCCTCACGTTCCAGTCCTCGTGCCAACTTTTACCACACGGTCATTGTGAAAGTCGCGAATATCGAAAAGAATATGAGCAATGTACATACACCCTACTGATTATTATATGTTCTACAACTACGAGAGATTTATTTATAATTGAATTTGTTTTCATTAACGTAATGTATTTGTGTAGAATATACGTGTATATCGGAATTATTACAATCTGTATTTCTTTTACAATATCAAAAACAAAAATTAAATAACTAAAAGTTAGAAAGCGAAAAATCTCTGACAGCTTAGGAGTTAATGATATGAGAGTGTAGCATGGCGATATGTGCGAAATAAGCGTTAAATCGGTCCTCGTTACCTTTTGTTGCTCCCGACTTTGGACCCACACTTGGTTCCGGTTCCGAACTGGGTTCTGGTTCAGATTTGGGTTCTGGTTCAGACTTTGGTTCCGGCACAGAATTAGGCTCCGGTTCGGATTTTGGTTCTGGCTCAGAACTAGGTTCTGGCTCGGATTTTGGCTCCGGTTCGGATTTTGGCTCCGGCTCGGATTTAGGCTCCGGTTCGGATTTTGGCTCCGGCTCGGATTTAGGCTCCGGTTCGGATTTTGGCTCCGGTTCGGATTTCGGTTCCGGCTCAGATTTCGGTTCTGGCTCAGAGATAGGTTCTGGTTCAGATTTCGGCTCGGAGCTAGGTTCTGGTTCGGACTTTGGTTCCGGTTCGGTGCTAGGTTCAGGCTCGGAGCTAGGTTCAGGCTCGGATTTTGGTTCCGGTTCAGAGCTAGGTTCAGGCTCGGATTTTGGTTCCGGTTCAGAGCTAGGTTCAGGCTCGGATTTTGGTTGTGGCTCAGAGCTGGGTTCAGGCTCGGATTTCGGCTCTGGCTCGGAGCTGGGTTCAGGCTCGGATTTTGGTTCTGGCTCAGAAGTAGATTCTAGCTCAGAGGTAGTTGCCTGCTCGATAACATCGCTGGATTCGCCGACCTGTTTCCCTGTGCAACAAAGCATCGTACGTCGTGCGAACTATCTACTTATTGGGGCCATCACCTCGTGCGTCGTGTCTCGAAAGGAGGTTATTGTTACACCGACTACTGGGATTTCTCGGGTAAATCTACATATCGCTATTAAATTCCTGAGCAAGCGAGCGACTCATCGGGGCTGTTCTGGACATAAATATTTAATACATACATACCAAGCGCAGAGGCTGCGGATGATTTTGGAGATCTCCTTTTGCGACCTAAAAAAAGATTAATTTTCAATCAAAAATATTGTGAAGATTATGTTACAAATCATTATCTTTTTTATTTTCTTGAAATTTTGAAAGTAACTTAAAATTTTCTATAATAATTGTTGTTAACGTCTTATTATGATAAATACGAAGAAATAATTCTATCTTTAACTTTCATAGAATTTGCAGTTCGGAAATAAAAAATTATGCGTGTGCATTTTTCACATTCGATGTACATATTCTTCGATTCTTGTTTTACGTAGTGTATTATTATTCTGAAACGAATTATTTTTGTTGACTGTTTGCATTGTCATTTTTTACAATCGTCATTTATGTAATTACGAACTCCTTGAACTCTGAATGAATCATGTACAATACGTATATCAGAATACATTAACTAGTACTGATAGCGTGTTAATGATTATGTCGCCTGTGCGCGATGGTAAAAAAAAATCGAGTAAGAACACTAGCAAATGCATATCACGTATATATATATATATATATTACCAAACTATTTTTTTTTCCTACAGGAACGCGTAGCTATTCATTTCCTACACGTACAAGAATATTGCATGTTGCAAGAAGTGACAAGAGTTTCAAAAAATATGAAGACAGTTATAACGAAATCTATTACAACATTACAACTTCCTGAGATACTCTATCACATAAACATTTTGCAATCGACCAATACTTTCTTTCCGGGAAATAATGACGTGATATAATACGATAAATAGATCTACCTTGTTTTGTGCTAACTTGATAGGTCACGCTGGTCTGTACAGTGACATCAATATCCGGTGATGATGTTACTCCGAAACTCGCAGCATCTGCCTTCGCCGATCGTCTCTTCGCTATCGATTTCTCGCCTTCCACGCCGGGTTCCGGTTCCGATTTGGGTTCTGGTTTCGGTTTAGGCGTTGATTTGTCGACGGGTTCCGATTTCGGCTCCGGCTGCGGAAGTGGTTCAGGGAACATATCCTTAATCATAGGAAAAGATCGGCAACTTGGACCGAGATCGCTAGGTCTCCATCCGATGCCAATCCACGTTGTGGAGTTGGCTACAAGAATGCCTTCCAGTTCCTTGCTCTCCTTCAATATCCGCCAGTAGAATATAATATCGTCGGAGAATCGTTTCACCGAATACACATCCAAGTTTACGTCGATGCTTCTCACCGGTGATCCTGAAAGTGGAATTATTGATAGAGTAAGAACGATTGTCACGGACGGTTTCACCGCAAATTTATTGAGACAACGTTCGCTATGGTTTGAGATCTTTTTAATCGCTTTTTTTCATTTGATGCCAGTGCTAGCTCGCACTGGCACTATTAAATGATTAAATCACTTCTGTTTCTATGGATTCATTAAAAAAGTAAAGGATCATCAGTCTTTAGCTAATACAACGTGATCGAGAATGGATAGTTGCGAATAAAATTAGTTATTAAATCTCACAACAAATGTAAATATATTGAATAATTTTTCACATATATTAAAGAATATGATAATAATATTTGTAATGTAAATTTGCTAATTTTTAATACGTTATTCACTATATTTAAAATGCAATTAATAAATCAGAAGTTTAATACGCAAAAAAGAAAGGCGATTGAAAAAAATTAATTTTTTCAAGGCAATTGACATATAAATATTTTATAAATATTTAAAAGTTCTATTAAAATGTGTTTTATTTTCAATCACTAATAAAAATATCACTATATGTTTGATGCAATTTCAAGAGAATCATTTAAAAAGATTTAATTTAACATAAGATAAAAAATAAAAAGATATAAAAAGCACAAAGTTCATAACATTTCGTAAAAAAAAACTCTTATTTTTTATATGTTAATATTAGGAAAAAAATCAAATCCTTTCTTTTTCTTTTTCCAATCGTCTACATGTTTGATATCAAGATCAGCGAGACGCTGATATCGGTTCGACTCTAGAAGCGATTGTCGCAACTTATGCAAGAAATTCTCGAAGGGAAATTCTTACTCTTTGCGCAACCCGGACCGAACCATCCGGCGTCACAGTAGCACTGCTTGGTAGGCACGGTTGTGCCACCATGGTCGACGCACGTGCCCAGAATACCGCAGTCTGTGTCGTCCATGCACTCCTCCTTAATTTCGCACCTCGGACCGTGATAGAGACGGTCGCATCTGCACTTGCTTACCAGGGGACGTCCATGATCGTTACAGTTTTCTTTGTAAGCCACCCTATCGCGAATCTGATCGGCGGAAAAATTACATATTTTACAGACCATCCGAGTGAAAACTCGGAGAAACGGAGGAGAAGGAATTTTGCGAGAGAATTTGTCATTAATTTCATCTACAATTGTTACAGGATGTTTTGTGAGACATAAGATGTGAATTGTTCTAAACAAGATAACATCAAAGCATCTTAATAACGTTTTAATGACATCTTTAACATCAAGACATTAAATAAATCATTAAAATGTTACCTTATTACTTAGACAAAAATGTTTGGTTGGATTAATTGAAATTCTGATTGAAAATAGATGAATCAGAATTTTCTGGTTAACTCTACTAAAATTCTAGTTGAAATAATCGGAATTCTGATTGATATAACCATTAGACACATTAAGAGAAAGTTTAAAAAATTCCGTAATAAAACACGATTATACATTATAATAATTAAAATAATTAAATATATTGCTAATTGAAAAAATATAATTTTTAATGATACATTGTCAATTCAAACAAAACTGTCAATACCAAAATATCTCAATAATTTATTAACAATTTTATATTTTTGTTTTTTATGCAACTTTTTCGTATCATTTTTTTCAGTTTTGTTTAATAGCGAGTAAAACACACAACGTGTTAACATCGCAATGTATCGTGCTACAATTTCATTTTCCGTCGTTTCTCTCATCAATTAAATTATTCTGGATTTAATCGGGTTAAAAGCTGCATTTTCCAAGAGAAATCACGAGAAACTCACATCGATGTCAGCGCACGACCAAAATCTGTAGCTGGAGCCCCATTCCTCGGCCTCCCGTAGCAACCTGATGGTGCAGTCCGTGCAAGTGAAATCTGGCGGCAGCTGCACTGGATACCTCTGCGCCCTGGAAAATCAGAAACATCAGGCTTAATTAGATAATCAGGCTTGAGAAGAAAGACGCATCATCATATACTTATACTTTATACTTACGTCGCATCGCCCTCGACAAACTCGCTGTTTTTTGTGATGGGCGTTAAGTCGATCAGAGGTCTGTCATAAAAGTCTAAGATTTGAAGACGAAATCCTCCCTAAAAAGAGTGAATAAAATACATTAATTTTAATATTAAAAAATAAATAGACGTATAAATATGTAGTTTAAATATATTTTTCGTAAATATATCTTTTTAAATAAATAATTTTTTCTTTACTTTTCTTTACTTTTCACGCACATTTATTTTATTTCAAAATCTTATCTTAATTGTCGTAATTATTGCGCTACTCAACATTAAAAAGAGGATCAACAGAAGGATTATATTTTTGTGAGGAATAAATCCGTGCGCCTGTCACGTATCTAGGAAATGAAGAATATGCTCCACAAGTCGTGAACTGAATGTCTGTCCATCCATCCATTTCTATTGTGCCCATTCATGCCATTCCGTTAAATTTATGGCTTTTTCCTCCTGAGTTCCGCAATAAATGACACATCAGAACAAGGCAAAGCTGCTGTATAAGTACAGCGGCTTCGATTCCAACCAATACGGAATTGATGCAAGCAAATTCCGGTCGTACAATTTCTCGATTTTTTTTCCCCCCTCATAACTTGTCGAGTTGCAGAAAACATCGCAAATAATTCGTTCCGTCGCCGTCAATTGGCCACGCTATCCTCAATAAATCAACAATAACGGATCAAAATTTCTCTGCTTTGAGTTTACTGGCACAACTAATGTTATTATTCTACAATTTTTCATTGACATGTTAGTAATGACTATATTAATCTTCTAACATTAAATTATTAATATTAAATTAATAACATTATTATTATACGATCCAACTCATTATACTTAAGCAATTTAATATTTTCAAAAATTTTAGTTCAAGATTCCTAATTTAGTTGTAATTCAAGATGCCCAATTTATTTACGGATATTCTGACCATCAGTTGTGGCTAGCAAATAAAAACGTGGAAATTATGTTACTATGAATTTTGATAAAAACACATCCATAGCCACGCAAGGATGTCGATAATTAGTAAAAAGAATCTGATTGCATTAATTAGAGTTCTGGATGAAAATGGACAAGAATTTTGTGATTGATTCTATTATATTTCTAGTTGAAATAATCAGAATTCTGATATATCAGAATCTTCTGGTTCATCCATTTTCAATCAGAAATTGTTTTCAATATACGATGAATGAAATCACAAGCGTGTCGCATGCGCGAACGACGCGGATATTTCTCAGTCACGTTATTTCTGTTAACGTTTACTCATAAAACGCGCCTCGCAATCACGCGCTTGCAACACCCACTTGGCGGTTTATGAAACGTGTCCCGAATTGAGAGCGCGCGACTAACTCGCGGAGGGCACAAGACCTCCTCCTTCCCTCCCCTACTTCACTCCTCCCCCTCCCCGGAGACTATCCAATGTCCTGTTCACGGGAGTAACGACAGCACAACGACAGCGGATCTTTAATGAACGGGTCGGATCCGGATCGAACGACTGATTGATATGCGCCACTGGTTGCGACACCGTGAGATTCTTTATCGTCGCGTCCCGAGCACCGTTAGGAAAGTGCGTGGTGTGCTTGTATGCAGGCCGAAGCAAGTTCATAAACGCTATTGAGTAACATCCGCATCCGTCTTGTTGTCCGTAGGAAGCAGCAACGTAAGAATTATCGCGACGCGATTAATAGCCGTAGATGCTATTGTAACTTAATCGAGGTGTGCAACGTGTAATTCCTCTTTCGGAATCGACAATCACTATTGTGGTCATCGGATCGAGTCTTTATCAACCTATATGATTATCCTTAGCCTCGTGTATTGTTCTGATTATATTAATCGACAATGATTTCATTCAATTAATATTTTTGGCTGATTCTTATGTATTTTTTAATGTTGATTTTGAAAGTGAGATTAGAATTTATATCTTGCTTAAATTTTTTGTTTCCAACATATTTCTTTTTCAAAACTTATATAGAAATTAATCAAATTTGATACACATACTAATGAAACAATAATAAATATTTCTGCAAAAGTTTATTCGGATCCACTGATTTGTTAAAATGTTATTGACGAAAAATTGCAGCAAAATATACTCATTTTGCCGTAAAACCATTATAACTCAAATTGTTCGTTTTG
>Ga0157364_1005297_pt1 | contig 13103 bp, 16 predicted proteins | sample AttsexASBM2_FD_111476 | JGI IMG/M metagenome (GOLD analysis project Ga0157364, IMG submission 111476) | Fungus gardens microbial communities from leaf cutter ant in Ribeirão Preto, State of São Paulo, Brazil - Atta sexdens ASBM2 | ecosystem: Host-associated > Fungi > Mycelium > Unclassified ... | reverse complement strand
CTATTTATACAAATGGTTCATGGTCCGTGCTACTAATAATTAAACCTGCCCTATAGTCCATGCTTCAACCTCATGCTCACCTCACTTCTTACTCAAGGCTACTATGCATACTCCATGTTGTTGTAGACTCAAAACCTTAGAGTTGGTTCAGAGACTAAACCTTATACTGGGTTGATACAAGAGAACTCGATAAGAAGCTCCTACTAATATCTACCACTATATATACTGTTCTGTCCTGGTCCATGCTACAACATTATATAACTGACCCTAAAGTCCATGCTCTGTCCTCATGTCCTATTACTCATCCACATGTGTTTTTCATAAGGCCACCATGCTTCCTACATGTGCCCTGACGTCATACCTTTAATCTCTGCTGTACATGTGCACATCATGTGTACACCATAAGGAACCCATGTCCCTTGACGTCACTCCTAACCCTAAGTCCTTCCAGACCATTCTAGACTCTATCACATGACTTCCAGGTCACATGCCTATCTCCTAACCCTTTGTCCATTGTAGACTAATAACTATCTAAGGTCCTAACTCTAACCCTAGTCCGAAGTCTGTCCATACTCTCATACTATAATACATGTGTCCTGACATCACCTTCTAGATTCTTCCATCAGGTTTTAGGCCTATGACATCACATCATGTGACCTGTCATGTGACTTCCTTGTCACGTGCCTCTTCATTGTCTAAAAGAAAAGAAAAAGAAAACAAAATTCCTATAAAGTCAGAAAATAAAAGAAAAATAAAATAAAAATTCTTCATGTCCAAAGCATTTCATAACACCTACTAATATAAAAGAAGTGAAAAGCTTCTTAGAGTTTGCAAATTTCTATCAATTTTTTGTCAAGAACTTTAGTTATACAGCAAAACCTCTTAACAAACTCAAAGGAAAAAGGAATGGAAATGAGAAGAAGAACATCAAAAAGCATTCAAAGAATTGAAGGACAAGATCACAAGTTAGCTAGTACTTACTTTACCAAAGAGAAAAGGAAAATTCAGAGTAGAAACTAATATATCAGAATATGCAATTGAAGAAGTTCTATGTTATGATCTTAATCCTTAGAGTTGGATATAAGAACAACTCTTGTATTAGAGAAACACAAGAGAACTCGATAGAGATCCCTTTACAAAGTAGTCTACCTTATATACTACTACCCATGGTCCGTGCTTACTACTGTGCACCCTACCCTAATCGACCATGTGTAGAACATGAGGCCAACATATGTTATCCATGTTGTATGACGTCACTTGTTCTAGATCCTTCTACTAAGTTTTCCTATGTCTCGTGATCTGTCTTGTGACTACGCCATCAGATTGTGACTGATGTGACAGTGTGACAGATCAACCCTAACCCTAGTTATTCTAAAAATAGAAAGTCAAAAAATAAATCAAGTTCACCTTCTTCGATCTTGACATTATCCCTCTTTAAGATTTCTCCTCTGGAGAAATGTCCTGTTTTCCAATCTCTTCTTCTTATCTTTTTGTTTTCTTCCTCCATTTTTTCTTCTATCATCTTCAAATGCTCACTTTCGTTAATCTGCCTATCTTCTTTCCATCTCTTCCAATTCTTTTCTAACTTCTTTAAGTATTCATCCTCAAATTTTTTGTCGTCCTACCCATACAACAACTTAGCCATATACTTCCCTGGTAATTTCATCCTCCTATATTTATCTACTTCTTTCTTCTTCTCTATTTTCTCCTATCGTCTCACTTCTATTCCTTCTCGTTTGAATTCCTCTATTAATTTCTCTGCATTCTTCAAGTTTTCTCTCCTTTCCCATGTATCTCCCTCTGCTGTAAACTCTTTCCATCATACCAGATATTTTTTTACTCCCCTCATCTTTTTCTTATTTAAAACTTTTTCTACTTCCCACTCTTCTACTCCTTCTACCTCCACTGGCTTTCCTTCTTCCTTCTTCTGTTCCCTAACTTGCTCTTTATACCGTACTATCCAGCTTACATTGACTACCAGATGTATTCTCATTGAAATTGGTAATCGTAATTTTACCGCATTCATTGATACTACCTCTTCTATCGCATATGGTCCAATATATCTCTCCGTCAACTTCCTCACTGGCCTTTCCTTGAACACTAAATCCTTAGTGCTCAATAACACTCTGTCTCCCTTCTTCCACTTTTCTGTCTCTTTTCTACTCCTATCAGCATATCTCTTCATTTCCTCTTGTGTTTTCTTCAGTGCTGCCTCTGCTTCCTCATATACCTTCTTCATCCTCTCTACAAATTCTGTTGCCCTTTCTACTTTCCCCTTCTTCCTGATATCCCCTTCCATTCTCACCTCTTTCCCATAGTTTGCCATGAAAGGCGAAACTTTTGTTGCTGTGTGAACCTTGTTGTTCACTGCAAACTCTGCTGATGCTAACCACTCTGGCCAATCCTTCTGCCTGTGCTCTACAAAGAACCTCAAGTACTGCTCTAACTCTTGGTTCATTCGTTCCGTTTGCCCATCCGTTTGTGAGTGGAACGCTGTAGATAATCTTGTCTCTATCTCCAACATTCTATTCAATTCTTTAGTCAACTCCGCCACAAACTGTAGTCCTCTATCCGACACCACACTTTCTGGCAACCCATGTAACTTCCACACATTGTTCTGGAACAACCTCACTAATCCTTCCGCCAATGTTCCTTCAGTAGTGGCTACAAAGTGTGTCATCTTTGATAGCTGATTGCACACTACCAATATCGCATCTTTTCCTACTACTACTGGTAACTTTGTTATAAAATCTGCTGTTAGATGTGACCATGGTTTTTTCGGCACCTCACTCAACTTCAACTTCCCTGTCACCTCCTCCGTTCTATTCTTCATCCTCTGACATAAATCACATCCTTCCACATATCTTCCTATATCCCTCGTTACCCCCGGCCACCAATAATTCCTTGTTACCAGTTCCACTGTTTTCCACCTTCCTCCATGTTCTACTGCTGGTACATCATGATGTAACCGGATTACTTCTGCTCTCAACTCTTCATCTTTCGGCACATACACTTTCCCTTCCTTCAACACTAGATCCCCTTCCAACTTCCACTTTTCTCCTCTTAACTCCTTCACTCCAGCCTTCTTCATTTCTTCTACTTTCTTAATTACATCCTCGTCCTTACTCCTTGCTTTTTTTATTTTTTCTACTATATTTACTTCAGGTCCTTCTATTACTACTTCTTGTATACTACGGATCCAATTGTCTTTAATAACTACTTGATTCTCGTTGTCCTTTTCTACTCCTACTCTCCAGTCCAATCATCTACTTAGTCCATCCGCTTTTCCCATCTTGGTTCCCAGCACATGTTTTAAAGTAAAGTCAAATTGAGACAAATACAAAGCCCATCGAGCTTGTCTCCTATTTAACTTTTGCACTTTCATAAAGTATTCTAAATTTTTATGATCTGTCCAGATCTTAAATTTAGTCTGTGCTCCTTCCAACAAATATCTCCACGCTTCCAACTCCCTTATGATTGCCAGCATTTCCTTATCATGTATTTCATAATTTCTCTCTGTCTTATTTAACGATTTAGAAAGAAATGCCACTGATCTCCACAATCCATCTTCACACTCCATTAATAAAACTCCTCCTGTCGCATAATCTGATGCATCCACCTCCATCCTTATTTTTTTGTCTATATCTGGTGCTGCCAACACCAGTTCTTTTGTGAACCGTTCTTTCAACTCCCTAAATGCCTTTTCCTGCCTTTCCGTCCAGTCCCATTTCTTATCTTTCTTCACCATGTCATGTAATGGCCTTGCTACTGATGCAAACCCTTCAATGAACCAGTGATAATAATTCGCCAATCCCAAAAACTTTTGCATGTCTTTGACACACTTTGGTGTCAGCTATTCCAAAACACCTTTCACCTTCTCCTTCTCCATCCTTATTCTGTCTGGTCCTATAACCACTTCTAAAAATTCTACCTCCCTCACTTTCCACTTACACTTCTCTGGCTTCACATACAAGTCATTTTCTTCTAACCTTCTGATTACTTCCACTACCAACTTATATGCCCTTCCTCCATTTCTGTTCCCACTATCACATTGTTGATGAACACTGCTACTTTTCCAGTGTTGATCAAATCTCTTAACAATTCATTCATCATTGTTTGAAAAGTCGCTGGAAAATTCGTCAACCCGAAAAACATCACTGTAGGTTCAAAAGACCCTTCTAGTGTAGTGAACGCTGTCTTCCACTCATCCCCTTCCTTGATCCTCACATTGTTGTACCCCACCTCAAATCCATCTTTGTGAACAACTTCTTCATTCTAATATTTTCCAAGACATCTGAGATTAGTGGAAGTGGGTAATTATTTTTAATTGTTTACTCATTCAGATATCTATAATCCTGCACCATTCGCTTCTTTCCATCCTTCTTCCCTACAAAAAATACTGGTGCAATTTGTGGTGACAATGACGGCCAAATATATTCTTTTCTTAACTGCTTTTTTACAAACTCTCTCACTTCTTCTCTCTCTTCTCTCAACAACAGGTATACCTTCCCCTTTCTTGGTACAAACCCCTCTCTAACATCTATTGCGTGATCCCATATCTTTCTCGTTGGCATCCTCTCTGATTGCTTCTTTCCAAACACCTTTATCCATTCATGGAACTTCTCCAGCACCAGCTTCTTTGCCCCCACCTCTGATTTCGCTGTTTCCTTCTCTTCATCCCATATTTCCCATTCCTCTGCCACTTTCTTTATCTCCATCGTTTTCCCCTTCTTCCTCCTCTTGTCCTTCTCTTCTCTCTTTTTTCCTGCTTCTTCCTTTGTCTCCTCTTCTTTCTGTTTTTCCCATTCTGATTTTTCCTGTACTGGCCTCCACTGCTTACCACACTCCTCTGGACACCTCGTCATCTTTACCTTCCCTGTCCTCCAGTCAATCTTAGGATTGTGACGAGCTAACCACAGCATTCCCAAGATTACAGTCCACTTTTGTCCCCCGATAACATCTATCTCCATCCTCTCCCTATATCCTTGGTAATAAATATTTACTTCCACTGTGTTTTCTATAGGCCCCTCCTTATTCAATGATCCATCCACATGTCTTACATTCATCAGTCTCCAACTTTTTTAACTTAAAACCCTGCTTTTTTGCAAATTCAGAGCTTATCACCAACCTGGTCACCCCACTATCTAACAGCACCTCCACCATAATTCCCTCTTGCATATCTATCCTTTCCAGCCCAATTTTCACTGTTACTTCTCTTAACGTTTTTTCCCCCACTTTTCTTACTTTCATCTCCTTCTTAATTCCCTCTGATCCAGATGTATCAGCCTTTATTTCTGTAGCTAATACACTAAATTTGTTATAAGAATCTAGTTGAGGGACTCTAGATTCTCTACCCCTTTTAAATGGTCCAAATGTTTATTTATTCTCTCAATCCTTCCCTCTTCATATTCCAGCCTTTCTCCCTCTGCCACTCTACCTCTCTATCCCCAATTCCTACAATGACGGGCCATGTGCCCAAAACCTCCACAAGCATAACAGTTTCTTCCTCGATCCATCTCCATTGCATAAGGGTCTCTTCTCTGAGAAGCCCCCATCCCCTGTCCTTGTCTTCTAATCACTATCATATTTGTTCTCTCAACTCCCTCCATTGGAGCAGGCCCTATTGTCGCCTACTGAGGGGGCATTTGCCTCCTCTGCCACACTAATGGTCATGGCAAATTCTGTCTTTGCTTCTGCTTCGGAGCTCCTCCCCCTTGTTCCTTTTTCCCCCTCATCCTTTCTTCTTCTCTTCTGCTTTCCCTCCAATTTCTATCAAGGGCCGTTGCCCTCCTGAACCACTGCTTAATGGAGCCTGGTTGATTTTCTGCCTCCATCAGCTTTCTCCTAATCGCTCCATTCATCCCCCTCTTGAACTCCTCCACTAAAGGTCTTCCCTCGTATCCACTACCCCTCGCTGCCCTCTTAAACTCCTGAACAAATTCCTCTATTGTTTTTCCTCCCTGCTCCAACTTTCTTAGCTCCACCACCTTTACTGACTCCTCCTCCCCTCCTCCAAATTCCTTCTTCAAACTTGTCAAAAATTCTTCTACCAACTCATATTCCACCTCCCCTGATTCCAATTCCTCCATTATATTCTCCTTCCATACATCCGCTGCTCCTCCTTGCACGTGTGACAATACCCACTGCACTTGTCCCTCTACTATTGCTCCTACTAACTTATTCCTTATGTACAGCTTGCATCCTGTTACAAAGCCTGAGACCTTTGATGAGGTCCCATTGAATAGTTGGAGCTTTGCTATGTCCAAATTATCTCTTGCTTCTTCCCCTACTCGTCCTTCAGCCATAGCCCCTCTTTCTAATAATGCTTGTATTTGAGCTTGCTGTACTGCAAGCTGTTCCTATAACTGCCTAATGATGGCAGGATAATTGTGTTGACTCATGTTAATATTATAAGGAGGTGGAGAGTCAATAGGAGATGGTGATGATGATGGTGGTAGTGATGGTGGTGATGGTGATATATATAAAGGGAGTATGGAACCAGTGCTGGTTTTGCTCTCCAACTTGTACTCTGAAGACGATGAAATCTCAGTAGATGATAGCAGGTATTCTTCTTACCTTGCCTACACTTCTACTGACTACCTCATCTATCGACTACTGCCTTAAGGAAATGTAAACGATTTTGGTCTAAGAAGACTGTTCTACTCTAGACAACTGTTTTAAGAACAAGCTGCTGTTCCTCTGCGTAGACAAACCACAAGTGGGTCTGTAGCACAAGACTGATATGATGAAAGAAGTAATAACATGTCCACAAAAGGTAATATGTCTGAAATACACCAGTGGGCTTTGGTGCAGACAAACGACTAGAATTCACCCTTCTAGTTGGTATACCCCTTGAGCCTAGGGTCCAGCTATGTCTTCTTGACTAAAGGGTGGTGTTGCTCTTCTGTCGAGGATGAAAAGGAGTAAGAGAAAAAGGTAAAAAAGGCTAGTGTTAAGCGGTTTCAAGACTGGGAATTGAGTTCTAATGTTGTGATCTTAATCCTTAGAGTTGGATATAAGAACAACTCTTGTATTAGAGAAACACAAGAGAACTCGATAGAGATCTCTTTACAAAGTAGTCTACCTTATATACTACTACTCATGGTCCGTGCTTACTACTGTGCACCCTACCCTAATCGATCATGTGTAGAACATGAGGCCAACATGTATTATCCATGTTGTATGACATCACTTGTTCTAGATCCTTCTACTAAGTTTTCCTATGTCTCGTGATCTGTCTTGTGACTATGCCATCAGATTGTGACTGATGTGACAGATCAACCCTAACCCTAGTTATTCTAAAAATAGAAAGTCAAAAAATAAATCAAGTTCACCTTCTTCGATTTTGACATTCTATATCAGGAATAGAAAGAGAAATAGAAACCTATTGCATTTTTATCAAGGATAATATAGCCAGCCAAAAGGAACTATGACAAAAAACTACTAGCCATAGTGGAAGCCTTAACAAAATGGAAACAATATCTATTAGATGTTATGGAGAAGTTTGAAGTCTAAACAGATCATGAAAATCTCAAGTATTTCTGAGAACCACACAAGCTCAATAAATAGCAAGCAAGATAGTATTCAAAGTTACAAGACTATAACTTCATTTTACAACATATTCTAGAAAAATGCTTAAGAATGAGCTATAGATAAGAAGAATTCATATGGAAGCAAAAATAATATTAAAAACATAAAGATTAGACTCTATCTTACTTGCTTCTCTTTTTTTTTTCTTTTTCTTTCAGTTTATTCTATTTTTAGAACTAGAGTTATGGATCAGGGGGAGATCACAGGTCATACTGTCATATGATCATGTGACATGATGGAAAACAGTAGAAGGTTTTGGAAGAAATGACATCATACTAGATGTTATATATATGATGGCCTTAAGGCAGACACATAGTCACTTAGGGTAGGCTAAAGTAGTGCACAGACCAGTAGTCTGAGGTATATAAGGTAAACAATCCTATACTAAGCTCTCTATCAAGTTCTCTTGTGTTAACTCTAATACAAGGTTTCCTTCTTTGATTAATCTTAAGATTACTGAATCGTAACAAGTAATAGTACTCAGGGAAAACCAATTGGTAGAAGAAACCATATTATTAAAAAAAATTCAAAGAAGTAATACAAGAGAACAGAAAGTGTTGAAAGAATTGAAGAAAGATAACAGACAAGCATGAGAAGACAACAGAATAGTCTATATAGAGAGAAGGATATATGTCTCAAACAACCAGAAGATATAAGAGCAAATTCTATAAGATAACTATAGACTAGCAAACATAGGATATCTAGAACAACAAAGAATGCTTGAATTGATCAAGAATTAGTGGCCAGAGGTAAGGAGTAACATTAAAAAATATGTATAAGGCTGTCAAAAATGCTAGCAAAATAAAGTGCAACACATGAAAAAAGCAGAGGAACTTTATTTATTGGGAATATCTGAAAGACCATAGTAAGAAATCAGTATCAACATTATCAGACCACTTCCTAAATCAAAAAAAAAAGATGCAATTGTGATTATAGTAAATTAATTTACTAAGATGATCAGGCTTAAGATAACAACTATAGCAGTATTATCACAAGATCTAGCTAAGATCTATAGAAATGAAATTTGGAAGATATATAAAGTACTATAAAAATTCTTAGTAACAAAGGACCTCAATTCATTTTAAAATTTATAGAAGACCTTAGTAAGGTATTGGGAACAAAAAGAACATTATTGATGGCATATCATTCTCAAACAGACAGTCAAATGGAAAGAATTAATTAAGAGATCAAAATGTTCTTATAACACTATGTCAATTATCAATAGGATAATTAGATGGAATGGTTATTAATAGCAGAATTTCAATATAATAACAAGAAATATGTGGCTATAGAATACACTTCATTCAAACTAAACTTTAGAAAATATCTATGAAAAGAGATCTAATAGTGAAGATAGAATTACCAAAGCTGGAAGATTTTCTTGAGAGATTGCAAAGAAGTTGAAAAGTAGCAAAGAAGTCAATAGAAATAGCAAAAGAAACCATGAAGAAACAATTTGACAAAAAGAAAAGAAACCTACAAAATTTGAAAGTAGAAGACAACATATAGTTAGAAGTAAAAAATATCCATTTAAATTGACTGTCAAAGAAGTTGGACCAGAAAAGATATAGACTCTTTAAAATCATGAATGTCAGAGTTATAAACATTGGACTTTATTTTATTTTATTTTAATTTTTCACTTTATATTTTATTTAGAATTAGGCTTTAATGTGATAGTGATATGTGACTGTCACACATTGTCACACAGCATGACTTGGTAGTCATATATCAGTCATATGTCACATAATACAGTCACAGCTACAGACACACAATCATGTATTATAAAAGAATATAAAAGGTATTAGAATAATGATATCATATTACATATCAATGGCATGTAATACATATGGCCTTTAGGGTAAACTAGATTTCATGTAGCATGGACCATCAGTCTAGCATATATAAGTAAGATACATTGTATATAAGAACTCCATTGAGTTTTCTTATAATTACATAATCTAAGATTGTTTTTCTAACTTTACTCAAAGTCTTAAGTTCTTAACATTAGAACTTAATATCCTCTCAGGACCATCTAACACAGGACTCTCCTATTTCTTTACTTTTTTATCATTCTCAACTAATAATTAATATAGTCATTAGTTATTTTTGGTTTAAAAGCTATATTTGAGATGTAAAGAGGAGCTAGTTGCTCAGTATGGGCAATCATGAACATCAGTGACCAAACAAAGGCTGTTAGTTAGATGTATCTCATTGTTTAAGTAGGTGTTGTTTAGTAAAATACATGTATCTTTTGAGTAGAAGTTTTATGCTGCTGATTTCCTTGTGATCAGTCCATACAGAGGAACAGTATTATCTAGTAAGAAAACATCTAGCTTAGAGATTCCCTTCTTAAGGATATTAGTGTAACAGTTCAATTAGAACAGTAGTAAGTAGGGCAATAGACAAGTAGTCAGTAGATAGTATGAGGTGAAACTTGAAGAAAGTCCACTAACACTTATAGAAATGTCTGAGGAGTTTGATCTTGAAGGAGGGACTAATACCAGTTTTTCTCTTCTACCTATAAACAATATATCACCATTACCTCTGAGTTAACATAACTCATTTGAGAAAATTATCTTAAATTATCAGAGACAAATTGCCATCATGAAGATACAGCTCCAGAGACTAATAGAGGCAAGAGGAGGAGAGACAAGAGTTATTCCTAGGCCCAGCACTTGGTCCAATGTAGAAGTGACTATATCACCAACATTCAATGGAAGTTCAGAGAAGGTGGCAGGATTTGTAATGGCATGCAAGCTGTATTTAAGGATGAGGATGAGGGAAACAATGGCAGAAGAACAAGTGCAGTGGATATTGACATATGTGCAGAGAGGACTAGAGGACTAGGAGATTTGTAAAAAAAACATGATAAAGAATTTAGAAGTAGGAGTATTAGAGTTTGAGATGGTGGGAGAATTTTTGGAAGTGATAAAGAAGGAGTTTGGAGAGAGAGATAGCAAGTCAAGAAAAGTGGCAGAGTTAAAACAAATAGAGCAAGGGAATAGAATAATGGAGGAGTTTGTGCAAGAGTTTAGGAGGGTGGCAAGAGGAAGTGGTTATAAGGAAAGACCATTAATGGAGAAGTTCAAGAGAGGAATGAACAGAGGTATTTAGCAAAGACTCATAGAGTCAGAGTATTAACCTAAAAGAATTGAGGAGTGGTATGAAAGAGCAATTAGGTTAGACAGAAATATTAGAGAAAGTAGAAGAGAGGAAGAAGAGAAAAGAAGAAAGATTAAAGAGAAAGAAATTAGAGAAGAAAAAAGAATAGAAAAAGAATAGAAAAAAGTGGAAGAAATGAGAATTAGGGAAGAGAAGTGAGCAGAGAAAGAGTGAAGAAGACAGGAAGAGTGGAAAAGAAAGAGACAAGAAGATAGAGAGAGTGTGATATAGACAAGAAAGTGTTTTGCTTGTGGAGGATTTGAACATATGGTGAGAAATTGTAGAGTAGAGGGATAAAAGAAGGTTGCAACACTACAATCCTCAAATAAATTTGAAGCATTAAGAAGCACAGTAATAAAGAGAGAAGAAGATAGTAGAGGAGAAACAAGTGATAGAAGAATAGTATTAAGAGAAGAAAGAGAGAAGAAAAAGATGGTAGAAGTGAAAAGAACAAAAGGAGAAGGAGAAGCATTGAGAAAAGTAACAGTAAAAATTGGGTTGGAAAGAATAGATATGCAAAAAGAGATTACAATGGAGGCATTGTTAGATAGTGGAGTAATAGGATTGGTAATTAGTTTGGAGTTTGTAAGAAAGCAAGGATTTAAGTTAAAGAAAATGAAGAGGTCCATATATGTAAGAAATATAGATAGAACTTTCAACAAGGAGATACTAAAGAAAAATACTGTGGAAGTCAATATTTATTATCAAGAACATAGAGAGAGAACAGAGATCAATGTAATTGCGGGCAGAAGTGGAGTATTATCTTGGGAATACTGTAGCTTACTTACCACAATCCTGAAATCAATTGGAAAACAGGAGAAGTAAAAATGATGAGATGTCTAGAAGAATGTGAGAAGCAGTGAAGGCTGAAACAAGAAAAATTGGGGTGGCAAAAACAAAAATAAGAAGAGAAGAAAGAGAAAGAAGGAAAGAAGTAAGAAGAGAGAGAAGTGAAGAAAGAAGAACAAAAGATAATGATGATGATAAAATGGAGTGGAATGATAGATGTAAAGAAGGTAGTGGAAAAATGGGAAATTTGGGATGAGGAAGAAGAAGCTGTAAGATCAGAAGAGGAAGCAAAGAAATTAGTACTAGAATAATTCCACAGATAGATCAAGATTTTTGAAAAAAAGCAAAGTGAGAGAATAATGACAAGAAAGATATGGGACTATGTGATAGACTTAAAGAAAGGATTTGTGCTGAAAAAAGAAAATATATATTCATATCAAAAGAAGAAAGAGAAGAAATGCATAAGTTCATATCAGAACAATTGAGGAAAGAGTATATTAGATCCTTAAAGTTGTCTCAAAATGGCACTAGTGTTTTTTGTAGAGAAGAAGAATGGAAAAAAAGAATGGTACAAGATTATTGATATCTCAATGAGTGAATGGTGAAGAATAATTATCCACTGCTATGTTATAGAACACTTTGAACACTAACAATTTTATTTTATTTTTCTGATTTTATATTAATTTTGTTTTGTTTTATTTTTGATTTTGGATGATGAAGAGGCATGTGACACTGCAGTCACATGACATGTCACATGATGTGATGTCATAGGCTTAGGGTTAAGATTTAATGAAACACCATAGTTGTTATGAACTTAAGTCTTTAGGGTTAGACGAAAGAACAACTCTTGTATTGAGTAACACAAGAGAACTTGATAGAGAACTCTTTTACAAACTAGTCTACCTTATATAGTCCTACAGATGGTCCATGCTAACTACTGTGCATCCTACCCTAAACGACCATGTGTAGTCCATGAGGCCAACATGTGGTGTCTATGTTGTATGATGTCATTTGTTCTTGAACCTTCTACTAAATTCTTCCAAGCAAAAGCTCTAGTTCATACCATTTGAGGAGTTTATTCTTTGTCATGCAAACCTTGATTTCCACTTGGAGGTGGCTAGATTTGTTCAAATAGAGGGCAGGAACATGGAAACACTGACCTATATCCAGAAGAAGATCAATGCAAACTCTGAGCCTGAGAGAATACTCAAGTTGAAGCATACTAGAAATTAAAAGTTATGCTCAAATTTCTTGAAAACATGGAGGCAGGACCTGATAAGAATTACAATGAGTCAAGAGATAAGGACATGGGCCCCAGCCGCAATTTCTTACATGTTAGTATAAATAGTCCTTAGAATACCTGTACCCAAGGTTACAGATTGTACAAACATAACAGAGTTTCTGAATGGATTTCAAGAGGCACTTGAGGATGAGTTTTCTCCAATGAGAAATTATGCTAGCTAACATCTTGTTCAGAGCATGAAAAATGTTATCATGCAGGGATTATTCAATAAGATATTAGTACCAACAATATCATCATCAGCAATAGAGTAGGCTACCTG
>Ga0157364_1005296_pt1 | contig 13105 bp, 2 predicted proteins | sample AttsexASBM2_FD_111476 | JGI IMG/M metagenome (GOLD analysis project Ga0157364, IMG submission 111476) | Fungus gardens microbial communities from leaf cutter ant in Ribeirão Preto, State of São Paulo, Brazil - Atta sexdens ASBM2 | ecosystem: Host-associated > Fungi > Mycelium > Unclassified ... | reverse complement strand
TTATATTTATAGAGTCTTTCATATATGAGTGTCAGCTAATTTTTTTTTCTTTTTTTTAACACACTTTTCTTATATATATATATATATATATATATATATATATATATATATATATATATATATATATATACGTTGCATATTTAGGATTACTTCTATCAGAGACTCTTCAAGCCGACATAAATGTCGTTTTATCTTTATTATTCATTGAATGTCAAGAAAGATAGAATTGTGCTCTTGTCGATTTGTGTCAACAAATGGAAAGCACCCTATATCTGTTATTAGCATTTTCCACTGGGAAAACTAGTGCAACACCTGTGCAAATCGTTTACATATTTTCAATGTTAATACACAATTTAATCCTTTTAAAATTATGAGGTTGATGACAATGAAGAATCTGTAATTAAAAGGATTAAATTAATTATTAACATTGAAAATATATGAATTTATTTGCATTTAATTATTCTCTGTGTGCATCAGTGTTGCGCTAGTTTTCTCAGTGGAAAATATTATATATCGATTTCGTAGTATTCATTCACAATACATATTTTAAAAGCAATACTATATTAATGATCTTTTAGATAATAAAATCAAAAGTCGTGACTGTCTATGCTATCAAACGATAAATTGTCCGAGCCATTCGCAATATGTCCATCGATACATCGACCTCGTTCACTTGTTGTCCAATTAACGTCTTCTTTAATATTGATTTTTTCATATAGATTTTCCATACGCAGTTGCTATAATGATACAGTTGACTATTTGCTTTGTGAATTTATCGTTATATGTTATAATTATACAATTTTCAAAAACTTATTTTATATTATTCTTTTACAACAAGTTTAGTGAAATATTTATTTGAAGAATTAAAATGTGAAGATTTACATTCAATTACATCAAAACATTCTGAGATCTTGCTGACCTATTAAATAACCTAAAGTAGAGTTGTATTAGTGAGAATCTTTGATTTCTCAGTAATCGAGGTCGCTTGGACCGTATTACATTCCTGGTGGCACACTAATGTTACGACTAAGACGCTTAGGAGGAATAAAATGGATTATGAAGGGCGGTGTGGAATCAGGGAGAAACGCGCGAGGCGGTGGCCGAAAGGCAATGGAAGAGAGTAAAAGTCTCGAGGGCTGGCTTACGACCGCTTCTTGCTAGAAACATATGAATAATGCAACAATTGGAACGACGACGAGCCTTTGTTTTCACAGGCCCTTCGTTATAGGCCGCCAAATTGCTCGCAAGCTATTCGCATCGTGGGCTAGTCACCAACCAATTTCAGGCACAGACAATGCCTATCTTCCTTGCACTATCGCGAACCTGCCTTCCTCGTGCATACAGGAACCCAGCAAATAATTAACAATTATGGGTGGAGCATACTAGCCTGCGTCGCAGCTGCACTTTGCACGCAGAAGGCTGTCAAGTGGATAGATATCCCTTTCCAGGAAACAAGCTGCATTGGTAAATTAGGGCATGAAGGCTCTGTGATTAATTGTTGATGGTCTTCCATTTTCGCTTCTTTTTTACTGTTAACCCGCCAACTTGCTGAATTTTTAGGTGATAGAAAAGATCACTTCATCGTCCATACATAATTTTTTTTTGCAATAATCATTATACTTAAATCTTACATTGAGAGACAAATTTTTAGTTTTTGTGACTACAATTATATATTACCATAATTATGATTATTACTGCTATAATATTAGTAATAATAATCATAATTATGATAATATATTAGTATACGTTTATATTTGCAAATACAAAAAATTCTCTTAGTGTAATTTGATATAAAATTTTTTAATATAAACACAGGAAGTATGTGCTAATAAAGGCAATTATTAATTACTAATTATTAATGTAAAACTCTGACAAATATGCTTATATTGTTATCGCATGTATGTTTGAACGTAATAATAAAAAACAAAAATTAGTTTATAATTTTTTGTTTATCATTGTATACTAATGTAACGTAATAAATGCATCTGTGTAATTTATTTCATAAACCATGTTCTCCGGAATTCTCCGGAATATTCTCAATCAGTGATCGTTATCGTTAACAACAGACACTCTGTCGCGCGCGTTTCAGATATCGGTGCCAGATTGAAACCACCAACGAGGCATCCCAATCTCGGTCGCAATTAAGGCCGAATGGCTGCTTGTCAAGATTCGTGGACTTTTCCCGAGAGAAAAATACTATGTGAGGTTCGTAAATGAATAAATGTATTTTAACGTACATAAGTGTATATCTATAAAAAAAAACACATTTGCATAGCAATAAGAAGATGCAGATAATAAACGCGCACATATTGATAGAATAAGATGCTGACACGATGATGCTCTCTAATCGATTATGGGTCAAATATTCTCATGTATAACCCCCGTACCGCATCTTAGCGGGATATTGGCATAGGTCAAGACAAGAGTGGACTCGCCCCTTCGAGCCGTTCAGATGGCAGATTGCACTCGCAAGCTCGCTCCGTCGTGTCCGACCCACACAGAGTCTGCCTCGAAAACCGGTAACCAAGTTTCTCACTGGAATTAATGGAATTCGGCCAAATGCCGACGAATCGAATTTGGATCTTTCGGCCTCGATTATCGTTCGGTTCCCTCCCATTGCAGTTGCTTTTTTGATTATTAGTCTAGCATGTGGATTGCCTCACTGCCTTTTCTACCATCCATCTTACAAATAGCACTATATTTTTATATGACACACACACACACACACACACACACACACACACACACATCCTACATATGCGGGTATATGTGTGTGTAAATTCGCGTCTATGTGTCGAAAATCTCGTTGAAAATTCAAATAGATTCAATTGTTTTTTTTCTGAAGTAAAAAAATAGAAATAGTCATTATCACGAATTCATTATTACGAATTATCAAAAATTACTTCTATAAAAATATGAATTTATGAAAATTATTATTATTGTTGGGTAATAATTAATTCACTATATTAATATATTATTGATGACTCTTTTTGCGAACCTAGTTTTCTTCCACTGCTATGCTTATAGTCTTGATCAAAATATATTATGCAGTTATATTTTTTTCATTTATCTGGACTTCTTTTATCATTATTAACTATTGGTTATCGGTATTTACACATAAATTAAAGGGTTTTTGAAACAAAGAATAATTTACAATAAATACCAAATTAACTTTTTAAGCTAAAATTTTAAATAATATTTAATAAAGTATTTAATATTTTCGACCAAAGTCTCAGATAGCACGCGACATCTATTGAACGTCTAATGGATGTCCATGAATGTTGAGTGCTGTCTGGGATTGTACATCTGTAACAAAAAAAAAACCATTTTATATCATTCTAGTAGTAGAAATTCGTTGAATTGCAAGGAAATGTACGTAGCTTCTAGTAACAAGTGCAAGATTTTTAAAAAATTATTATTGCTTAAAAGAATTATTATTACTAGTTATTATTAGTTAATAAAGTTTCCACAAATCGATGATATCTACAGCCATTTATTTAAAGTTGCTAAAGAAACAATAAGAAAAATTATTAAAAATTATGTTTTATTTCATATGGGATAAATAAATATCGACATTGCTTTATGTAAAATTTAGACGGCTATTTTACGGATAAATCAATTTTACCTTAAAAGATAAATAGTTTGTCCTCGCCACGAAAATCCGTAAAATAGATAAACCTGTACATTGTGAAATCTATCATAAATCTTAAACTTTTTCGAATATACTGTGGTATTATACAGAGCAGTATCACGAATTCAAGAACGAAGGAATTACAACAAAAATAAGAAATACTAAAAAAAAAATTGTTGTAATTATAATTTGTAATTTCAATCATATTTAGTATTCATAATTATAACTACTATAATTATCATTACTATAATTATTCCTGCTACAATATTATAATAACTTATATTATATGTACATTTCTATTAACAAATCTGTATAATTGGAAACTCCTTAAAATAATTATAGTTATCATTATTATTTAACTGTAAAAAATATTTATAGTTACTATAAATTATAATTAAATCACATAGTAATTTTAACTATTTTTATGATAATAATAATTATTATTATAGTCATCTTCAGGATTGCCAACTACATATATGCATTTGATTACATATAGTTATTAATTAATATTATAGTAGCAATAAATAATTACAGTAACACGTAATTATAGTTGTAGAAATATCAAAGATTGTTCTTTTAGTAAAGAGACATTAACGAATAAAGATCTCAGTGTTCCCACCTAATAAGAAATTTATTACCGGTCCTTATTACCAGTATAGTTTTCTACGAATTAACGTTGATTATCGGCCTGAGCGCACGTCGCACGATAAAAACTTAGAAAACGAGATAACTCGGTACGCGCAGAAACCGATTAAACGAATTCATGAATAACTTAAGAACGTTTCACGACACACCTGCCCCCGTTCCTTCCCTCTTCTTCTTAATCCCCTTACTCAGGCTACGTGACAGTTTTGGAGTCGTTCGCACCGATCTCGTAATGTATTCATTTGGACAGAGCTGACAACGTTGATGTTGAAAGTCAGATGAAATGGAAGCGTGTGATGAGGGTGCTTCGGTCTCAGATATCGTAGTCTTATAAAAAAAAAAGATTACATTAAAGTAATATTTGAATGGACAGGATAAACCAAAACTAAATCTTCATTTCTTAGTTAAAGTACTTGTTATTTTTTAATTTCGAGATTAAAGACAGAGAAATACACACACACACACGCGCGCGCGCGCGTGTGTGTGTGTATGTGTGTGTATATATATATATATATATATATATATATATATATATAAATTACAAAATTAGATGATGAATAAAAAAAAGGTTTTAATATAAAATAATAATAATATTGTTTGAAATCTTAATGTATTGTAAATTTATTATTATAAATTTATTAATGCATTGAAGTGATATTGCACTGATATCGTATCTGATTCATTGTTATGTATTATTACTTGAATCTTTCGATATTTTGTAATTTATAATAATAATTATAAGAGAATAAAAAAAAATTATTAAATTTAACAATATTTATATATATTCTTTTTGAAAATAATACATCTTTTATATATAACATATCTTAATGAATTATACAAATACTTCAATTATATATTTTTACACATCCATCCATTTTATGTGTATATAAAAATCAGAGAGTTCACATACAATGCGTGTCTTCAATTGCGTTGCATTTTATTATACATACTCTTAAGGCTATCTATTTTTAGCCGATAATAAAATAATCTTTAGCTTTCCATGAACTATAATAAAAGTTAGGTACAAGGTATGTTAGATGCGAAACTTAATCGAAAATTCAAAATTTTGAAAAAATCGTGACTTGTCTTTAGGCTTCCTTCAGCGACGGCAACGACGTCGTATTGAATACCTTGCTAGTAAAATGCGTGCAGAAATTAAACGAAAGTCGTAAAAACAGGCGGCCGCACCTTCGTATAGCCACAAAATCGTCTCATAAGTTCCGTTCCGTTTACACGCAACATGATGTACGGAAGAGAAATTTAACGTTTTATGAATATTTTCGCAGGTGATTTACGCGATATCGACTGGTCTACAAAGATACCTGCGGGATGTCATATGATTTTACGAGAAGGAACTTTACACCTGATTTTTTTGATTTTTATACAATATTGAACAATTTTGAAATTGATGTTACATTAACTTTAATATTATCAGTAAATTATATTATAATATTATACAAGGGGAAGCGCAAATAAAACTTATTCTTCAAAATTATTGCCAAACTATCAGTATACAATAAATTATGTTATCACTCGAGATGTTATTCACACAGCAGAAATATCCCGAATAATATATCATATCCTACAGACTTTGCAATATCTTTAGATTGTATCTATCGTGTAATTTGGACATTTCTATGTTGTGTGTTTTATGCTGACATAGGGATATAATCATGCTTGTTAAAACTTGTCAGTAAAAATAAATAAAGAAGAACGTAAGAGTTTTCATCGATTAATGATTACGATTTTATAATATTGTTTACAGATTAATTCAGTAAAGCATTAAACTGTTTATATAAAATTTTAACAAATTTTTATAAGGAAATTTTATAAGGAAAGAAACGAAAATATAGCTATCTTTAAAGTAATCTTTTTTTTTTGTTTTGAGACTTGAAATTGATTGAAATTTTCTTTTTATTATTCAGAGCAAGTTTTGAATTTCTAAATTTTTCCAGTGCTCGATGCTACCTGAGCTTCGCTTGAAGTATGAAAGCAGTTTTGAAGACTTTTTTCAAATATTTATTTATTTGATGGAAACGATTTTAATTTCAAAATGATCAACTAAATCTTATACATAGATAATATTATTGTTTTGTCAAAAACACAGCTAGACATAAAGAGAACTATGCAAACTGGCAAAAATTTATTGAATTTTGTCGAAGTAAATTAACATAAATGAACATGTTTGTGATGTAGCCTGTTTTCTTAAAATACATTTTGCTTATAACTTTTAAAATAAATACGATAAAATGTGATCATCTTTATATTAATTAATTGTGAGACGCGTAGAACTTTAACACAGGACATAAATCATAATCGATATAAAGGGATAATAAAAAATTGAATTTCTTTTAAACGATTATAAAATATTTGAAGTATTATTTATTTTTCCTCTCTCTTCTCGCTCGTTTCGATCGCATTGTCCAAGATTTGAAATGGAGTGACTGCAAAGAAACGAAAAGGGGATAACTGGTTTTCATTTGCCGCCTGTTTGTGTTTATAGTCCAGGGGGATATTAATCGCGAAATATTCTGCGCTGAAATATGTGGAACATGGCGTTTCATGTGCATCTTTCTTTTATGTGTTAATGCTGTTGCAGCGAACGCGGTCGAGCACGACAATAAAAAGAAACGAGACATCGACAGAAAGAGATAGAGACATCGACATAATTGCAGTTTTTTTCTCTAAAATCCAATATATATTGCATTTCGTATTCGTTTCAAGGCCGAATGATTTTATCGGACAAACATGTACTCGTCACATCGACATAGAGCACGTTGACGCAGGTCGATCACTAGAGACATCCGTATAGGCGCGAGCGATGCGTGAATCGCGGCGATTCACGGGACTGGATTTGCCGGATAAGCCGTTAATGAAGATAAAAATCTAATTAGCTGGCCATAAACGAACACTGAGAATTTTTAAGGCCATCGCGCCGACATGTAGCCAGGCGCAAATTCATGAGCTTCCTCTACGCACGGTAAAAAGATTCTTTTCGATGCTGACGTCACGCGGATGAGAATGCGGTCAGTCCGGATGGGATACATGATAGTCCTAGAAGTATCGGACCAAGAGGCAATGTGATTAAAATATTCGCAGTAGATGACGATCGTTTCTCGAGATTGTGCTCCTTGCTCGTTACCTATAGATTGTAGAAATTTAATCGATGTATAAAAATCCGAAAAAAATTAAATTATCATATAAATATCTCATATATATAGATATACTTTTGTTACTTTGACTTGTGCTTTTTGCATATATGTTTGATTGATTTGATTTGATGAAGATAGGTTAATAAAGATAAGAAAGTGATATTTAGGGAAATCAAACAATGTATTATAAATTAGATACTAGAAGCTCTAAAAATCATTGCATTATAATCGATATTTAAAAAGAATTGCACTTGTATCTAGATCTTATTATACATTAAATACTTTTACTTAACGGATTTATAACAATATATATATATATATATTATTTACGATATATTTTATTTAGTTATACATTTTGATTCTTCCTCCAAATTTATTCTTCCTTTCTTTCTTTAATTACGTAAATATCAATAAAAAGATCACTGTATAAATCACGAAAAAGGTCGCTTTGGTAAAATTGGCTGAAATTACCTCTGTTCGCGTTACTTTCACTTTTTGCACAAAAAACCAAGATATTTTGTTTTCAACGTCCGAATACATATTTATTTTGTTTTAAGTATAAATATTTTTAGGGATTTCAAGTAATACAAACAAAACTATGTAATATTTTGTAGATTATATATAAGATATTGATCGAAAATTTCCTTAATCAAAACCGTAAAAAATGGATTTTGCCGTAGCACTTAAATGTTGCTAAATTTTAGGTTTAATCGGACTACAAAATCTTTATTTGCTACACTATTCATTTTTTGATAACTATATCTTAATATTTTTATACACAGAATAATGATATAAATAACTGATGCAAAGAAAAAACTCATAGTTGCATCTCACAATCTACAAAAACGTTATAGTTTCAGTAAATTTGACTGAATCACTTTTTCCATATGATTTATATGCAGTCCTTTGTTTTTTGTATTTATTCCAAAATAACTATTGAATATTTGACCATACTAGTAAGTAGCTAGCAATGTCTACTGCACGTCCATATTATTGGAAAGTGTGAAGATATTTGATGGAGCGACCATACTTCTTTTCTTTCAACATTCCCAGTCTTAATCCGTAAGAGGAAATACGATGTTATAGGGGTTTGTCAGACCTTATTAAGTATTTAGAGAGCATAAGGGCTGTGCCGCTCGAATTACATTGCCTCATTTCCTTTCTTGTAAAGGAAAAATATCATAGTACCCGCAAAAGATCATCTTTAGAAAAATTAATTAAGCGGAAATACATAGATCACATCATCCTACCGTTAAGTCGTGGCTAGATATAACCGTTACGAAAAAAAATTCGTATTATTTATACACGTACATATATTTAAACAAACAATAAATAATCTCCATAAACGAAGCAACATAATCAGAAAAAAACGACGATTTGAAATTTTATTAGGGGTGATTTTCTAAAGCATTATTTGATCAGCAATGTTTGAAAGACGGTTAAGTTGTTGCTGAACAGCTAACAGCTGAAAACTGCAATGCGATTTAAAGGGTTGCGTGTGTATAATAAGGATAATCAGTATGAGACATGCGCCACTGATTTGGAAAAGCTTAAAGATGTTATTCATCAACCCCCTCAGAAGTGTATTCTTCCGTGCTTTGGATTAGTGTTTATTAATAAAGGGACGTTACTCGTCGTTCTTGGTAATACTTTTTTGTTCATCTTGTTTATAATATTTTGAATTACCATTTGAGCAATTACAACTTAAATAAATCTTTTATATCGGATATAATTAAGTAATGCAGCAAAAATCTGTAATCATTGGAAGAATTTCGTTAAAATTGACATTGGCTTTTAATTCCTTTACGATCAACTGATTCACATATTTAATCTCGGTAGAGTTCTTCTAAATGTATTCGTGAAAACAGAATTTGAGAAAGTTAAACTCCTAAGAAACCTTACAGAACAAACGAATGGATGAACAAATAAGAAAGGAGGGGGCCAAGTCAATATTATAAAATAGTTTGCTACATTTCATTATTTATAATTAATCTTATGTCAAAAGCAGTTGGCATTGTAACTGTATTATGTTAAAAATCTTGCTGTAATATATAGTGAATTTTACTTAAATTAAACCTTTATGCAAGTATTTTATTTGAGGAAAATTAAATATCATACGTGATTATATTAAGATATAATGATATGCATAATTGTTATATCATTTACTGGTATTATATTGAAATAAATAATAAACAAACAGAGTAATACAATAAAGTTTTAATATCTGTTGTTAATTGATGGATATTTTGATTATACATGTTACATTATATGAAATAGTACCAGACGTAATTAAACCATTCAATACTGTTACTATATGTTTAATATTCCCGTTAATAAATAAACTTTTCAACTTTAATTAAAATAAAATAATTAATATCACAAATTTAATATTTATAATTGTAAATGTTATAATTTATAATTATAAATAGTCTTTCCGTACATTTTGCCATGAATTTAATAATTAAGTCTAAGTTTATTTTATTATTGGTTAATAATTAATTTTATTTAATAATAACAGTTCACCAATTCGATAAATTTCTTTCAATATAAAGCTAAAGATATATAAAAATTGTTATAAATAAAAAAATTCCGATTATTTCTAAAATAGTAAAATATTTCAAAGAGCCGTTTAGAAATGGTCAGAATGGATAATGAAAATATAAAAAAGTATGGTCTCATACTCCCAAGTTATTTCAAATCTCAGTGGTAGATATTATTAGAAAGTAACTATTTTAATTGTCACACCGCGCTTTTTATTTCCACGCTTTCAAAAATTTGTAAATTAAGTTACTGAATTATTTTTAACAGTTACTGTCTCTAGAAGCATTATTCAAACATTTATGTGATTTAAATATTAAACGCCGATCTTTTTTTAGCTTTATCTACAATATTATGATATTACATAGCGAAATTTTTTTGTTGTACAATGTATACACTATAAAAGAGACAATTTGTTTCTTTTTTTTTTCAATACAAAAATTAAATATACTAACAACGAAAATATGTAAGTTGTGCGTAAGAATAGAAAGGTGAACAATACCAGCATATTTATCTCTAATCAGTATTCATAGGTTTGATAAACACGGAATTTTCTTCTATTACATTGTTTATAACATATAATAATATATGTACGTCACAACTTTACATAATTTTACGTTACATAATTTTGTATTTCAGATTTTAATTTTCAAAATATAAAAAATTGTTTAAGCATATTAACTTTAAGCAAAGGTACATTAATTTAAAATACATTAACTGGACTCATGAGTATGTATCATTTAAAGAAATTTTAGAGCGAATATTGATTAGGAATAATAACAGCATCCATCGACGTATGACAAATAAGTATCAAATACTGTTGTCATACTGTAAAATAATCAAAATGATATTCTGTATATCTATTTTATTCTAAAGTACTTGAGATTTCGTATCCTTGAATTGATGGCCTCGAGTCTTGAAGGGTTGACGGAAGGTCAAGCAGGACGCCGCCAACATCAGACTGCACACGCTGAGGAGGAAGTCTGCCGAAGCTGAAACAAAACGACCATCGAAAAAGACGTTAGCAAAACATCTGCGAAGAGGACGTTCGCGGATTCGCGCCGGTAGCGATATACCTTCCGACCGATACACACATAAAGAGGGCTAGATCAAAGCGATTCTATTCGAACAATAATGCAGCTAGAGACGAGTAGGAAAAGAACGGATAGTAACCCGTAATTTGTTCGTCCACCAGATGGCTCCTTCGTGACCAATGAACATTATGGCAAAGTTGGCTTGAAATTCAAATTCAAATGCACGGTCGTGTACACTGGTAAGGTATAGCTTGCGGCTAGTTCTTCTCTCTTTCTTTCTCTCTTTATCTCTATCTCTCTTCCTCCACTAAACTGTTTTGATTATACTCATTACCCGGACCCTCTGCCCAACCTCTCGTCCTCTTCTTCTCTCTCTTCTTTGCTACTTTCGTTTCTTTCGCTCTAGTTTCGGCTTCTCTCTCCAAAAACCTTGTTTCAAAGTGATCAAGGAGAACGGACCTTAGTCTTCTGTTATTCCCGGAAATCGTGACTTTCGGACCGTCTTTGATAGACCATATATGTGCGCGTAACTCTTTACGATTTACGATGGTAGATGCCAAGCATGCTATGTGATATCTACTAGGTTATTTTTACGCACTTTATGAGAACGCCAACAATACGGTTTTTTCTGATCCTAGCTTGCCGGAAGGTGTCGACATACGATACAGCATTACGTAATAAATACGTGCGCGCGCGGATAGTGAGATCTTACAAACATTGGACAAAAAATGTACATGTAAAAAAATCTCATCACATTCTGCTATTCATGAAGTTCATATGTCACGCGTAGCTAAGGAAGTGTAATTCGATGAGATCGGATCATTTTTTAAAATTAAAATCATAATTTTTATATATCTTGAAAGCTGTAATTATATAAATCATAAGCGTTCAGAAAAATAAAAAGCCAAATAAATTGTTATAAAATAATTTCTGATTACGATCTCTGTTTTATACACACACATATATGAGATATATATATATATATATATATATATATATATGTGTTATATGTTGTGTAAGTATTGTATTATTTGAATATGTGTAAATTGTGTCTCATAAAAAAATCATGTAGCATTAAGTAAAAATTCTCTGATACTTATATAAATTTTTGCGATAAATCCTGATTTTGTTATTTTCATACTGAATATGTTATTTAAATTTAAGTTTATAGACTAATTAAAAATTTATTGAAAAATATTACTCTTTGCATATTCTCTATATCTCTTATCTGTATATCTCTTGCATGTTCTCGACATGTGAAGATAAATCAATACACAATTACTTTTTTATGCAAAATCAAAAATGCGCATAAAACATTAATTATTTATACTAGTCTATAACTTCTGCAAATTGGCGAAAATACAAGTACACGTACTATGTGGAGGCAATTTTATTCTAAAAAAAGGTGTCAATAGAAACATATTGATGACCAATCAATCGTTCAAATGTTTTGATTATATTTAAATATTGATGACTAATCGTACATTGAAATTGATTTCAGTTTGGTTTTCTTTTTCATTATATAACATTCATTATATAACATTGGAACGCAATTTTCAGGTAATTGTTACAGAGTGTAATAATGTAAAATATAATTTGATGCACAATTTTTTTTATAATATAATTTTATTAATTTTATTAATTAATTATAATATTAATAAATAATAATAATAATATATTTTTAATAATAGACCTTTACAGCACAAAAGTTGCAGAAACAATGCTGCAACATTGCAGCAATAATGCATGTTGCAGCAATATTGCAGCGTTATTGAAGCGATATTGCTACAAGTTCTGTGCTATATGGGGACTAATTAGAAATATTTCATTTCTAACATATGAAAAGTTATATATAATTATAATATTTATAATTAATTCTATATCTTTCTTAGTGCAAAGTAGGTAATATCTAATATTGTATCATCAATTTATTAAATTTCATTTTCTCTTTTTTGTTCGGATGAATGACAAAAATGAAATATCCGTTCATTTGAACACCCATTGTGTGTACACACGCGCGCGCATGCGCACACACACACACACACACACACACACACACACACACACACACACACACACATACGCACGCACGCACACACGCACAC
>Ga0157364_1005295_pt1 | contig 13106 bp, 1 predicted proteins | sample AttsexASBM2_FD_111476 | JGI IMG/M metagenome (GOLD analysis project Ga0157364, IMG submission 111476) | Fungus gardens microbial communities from leaf cutter ant in Ribeirão Preto, State of São Paulo, Brazil - Atta sexdens ASBM2 | ecosystem: Host-associated > Fungi > Mycelium > Unclassified ... | reverse complement strand
TCAAATTAGTTGTAGTAATTCGCAAGCTAAATGTAATTTATTATCAATGATCATTTTGTTAATACGTCAATTACATTTTCCGATATCTCTCTAAAAATATAAAATAATCGAAATGAAATGGTATACTCGCAGCTGTAAATTGCAAATGCAATAAAGTGCAATATCGGGTAGTGTATTGTACATGATTGGTCAATAGATATTTTATTTATTTATTTTTTTTGCATATAATTTGTTAGTTCGAAAAAGCCTACATTTACAATCGGCCGGATAATAAAAAACCGCTCCCGTTAAGGTACATGCAACGAGATTAAAGAAACTTGAAATGTTCAAGGAAATCACAAAGAATTGACAAAGAAGAAAAATCAATTAAGTGAACACTTCACGGTTTTTTATTATTCGTTTCCAATTTGGCAAATAAGTAATTAATTTATTTGTTTTTGCCTGCGCGATCTGTCGCCTCTAACCAAGTTAAATTGCATTGCGGTTTTCAGTTTTCTCGCTCGAAAACAGCATCGATAACGCATAAGCAAAAACAGAATGCAGTCAAACAGAAAACATAATGGCAAAATCTTTTCTATTGTAATAATACATAAACAATATAAATATTTGTAATATATGTCAATAACAACATATGATCTAATAACTAAATCATACATTAAAATATGAACTAAGTACATATATTAATAGCCGCCAGTGGATTCATCGTAGAGATGACAATTATTTTTCAAAATATCGTCTTTAAGGTTATTCAAAACAATCTTTTTTCATTAAAAAATAATTTTTTTTTTACCTAAAGAATAATTTTCAAAGAATTTTTAACGATACTTGTATCGCCTATCCCTAATTCACCGTATACATAAACTTAGAAAACTGATTATGGATTCAATAGTAAGTTCGTTCTTAGGAAAAAAAATTAAATTCGTGTATTTTTGTCAGCGTTCCTTCGGATAGTACGTGAGCTGAAGGAATGACCAAAGGTACCGGAAGCGCGCATTCGTCCGCTGAATAATGTATCTCGTTACCGATACGTCGATAGCGTTGGAACAGATCGTCTCCATGTGGCACGCAGATGCATCTTCTCGCGTAATAACGCGCCGATAAAGCCGTTCGATGGTGTACTTACTTGTACTCTGTCTGCAGTGTCACTTACAATTAGTATCGTAGTTCGCAAAATCTTTCCTTAACGTTTGCATGTAATAGTTAAAATTGATTGTATCTCGCTGTCGTACTATTAATTGAAATTAATATTTGGAAACAGTTTCACTATAGTAATCAACCGATGCATTAATGTTGTTTGTAGTAGATGAAAATTGCAAATTCCAATTCTAAAAGAAAATATAATTATAATTTTAAAAAGAACTAATCCAATGCTAATATGATTTAAAGAGTAACTTATTAATCCAAATTTCCGTATAATTTTAAGTATAAAAATTGGATAATATAATACAATAATATAAAATATAATACAATAAAAATATATGTATCATTTAATTATAATATTTAATGAAAGAAACTAATTAAATGAGAAGTTTTATATAGTTATAAATTTTATGACTTTATAAAATATTCTAACCAAAATTATATCATAAATGGCACATATGATTTCTGTTGTCTCAGTAAAAAAAAAAAAAGAAAGATTCAAATAGAAAAAATAATTTGTCTAATATATACGTCACGTAGGTATTCTGTGTCAAGCGATCGTGCATTCACTCTAAAATTTTTTTTGAAAATCTGACCAGAAATTTTTATAGCACGGTATGGTATGGTAAAATAAACAAATAAACAAGAAGAAACTTATTTTTATTTTGATAAATAAATATTACTTCGAAAAATATTACTTTGAAATAACGACACAAACAAATCGGTCATATCGATAATATTTCGTAAATTCGCAACGATTTCCGAAGTTTTTACAGTCACTGCGAACATGCCGAAAGATGTTATTTTGTTTTTCAACGCAGAGGTGAATATATAGGGCCGTGCAGCAACTTCCGCGGCCCGAAAAACTTCGGGATTTATTCATTACACCTGCGTTGTTACCATCATACTCGCGTCACATTCGTTTCCATGAGATACGAACGCGCCTTGCCTCGCTCAAGCACTTCCGCGACCATAGAAACATTTTTCTACTACATTAAAAAGTAGGAATGCGTCCTGTACGACAATCCACGATATTTTTCATTCCGAACATATATTTGGAAAAAAAGTAATCTTTATTTCATTTCTTCTCATTACGTAACAAAATCTTTTAAACACAAATAAACGAAGAGAACCATATACAAAATCTTTTGCGTTTTCTCGACAATAATCACAATATTACGTTAATAAATTTTACTTTCTAATATCTACGTATACTAAAAATAGTATTTCTGACAATAAGACCTTCCGTATATTAGAAAAAATGAAGATTACAATCTACATTGTCTACTTATAGTATGAATATAACCATATCTGGTTTCATCTGGTTTATATTAAAATAAGTGAATTTTTGAATGTGTGAATTTTGCCTACAATAGTTGTAAGAGCAACAAACTACGAATTATTTGCATAATTTATGGCGATCGAGTTTAATTACAAATAGATTCCATCTGAGTGGCAAACCGAGAGGCGGAAATTTCGCGCTGCATTATAATGTAAGTATTGTTTCAAAGAGCGAAATATTCTTGTTCGTCGCCGAATATGTTAAATATTTCTTTGAAACTGCAAGGATAGATATCCGCAGTTTCAACTGTAGCAAGTTGCACGTAAATGAAACGCATATCTTAGAACAAAGATTTTCCGCGGTCGCTTTTGTAATATAGATATTTGTTCCTTGATACTGAAGTCCCATAAGCCTCTAGTATGCTATATATCGGAAATGCAAATGCAAGAAATGCGAGTTTCAGACTTCTCGACCGTATAACGTAATAATTTAAAAAGATTATAAGAAATTTTTCGTCTATAGGGGATAAAACTGAAATCATATAAGCTCGAAATTATCATTTATCAAATCTAAGAAATTTCAAATTATCTCTATTCTATTTTATATAAGAAACTCTGATGTGCAAAGGTATGTGTGTGTGTGTGTGTGTGTGTGTGTGTGTGTGTGTGTGTGTGTGTGTGTGTATATTTGTAGTTTAAAAATAAAAATTGACAAGGCATTACAATCAAGTATCCCCCTCCAATTTTATTAACCTTTAAAAATATTAAAATATAGACAAAAATAAAAGATATGTATTTTGTATAAGTACTGAATCACATGTATATCTTTATTAAAGTGATGAGACATTCCTTGAAAAAAATCAGTTTCTTTCTTTGTAAGGGAATGTCGTCTAAGTTATTAAAGATATAAAAAAAGGTTTAAATAAAATTTAAATGATTTGAAGAGACTTTATAAAATTTTTTAATAAAATTTTTTTATTTATAAAAAGTAAAAAATTAATAAAAGTGTATAAAAATTTAAAAAATTAAAAAAGTTATTTTATTATAAAATACTTTTGAAATAATTTCTTTTTTAAATCATAAAACTCCTTTTTTCATGAAAGAGTAATATCTTCTTAACGCGTAATTAAGCACTTATAAGAAATATGTATTTTAATGTATCCAGAGCTTTAAAATTGGAAAAAGTATATACAATGAACTATGAAGTTATCACGAAATTTTATTAATATAAGGAGAATAATAAAAACATTTTAATAACATTTTTTAAATAATTTTTATACAGTTTTTATGTAAAAATAAGAAATATTCCGCTTTTCTTAGTATAACAATCTTTTTTTCATTTTTATAAAGAAAACTAAAATTGTAAAACTAAAAAAATGATACTGGAACAGTCATTATTTTTGTAATTTACTTACTCTGTCATTATTTTTCTCTATTATTACTTTACTCTGTCATTATTTTTATATTAATAGCATGTCATGCTGACTTTACAGATCCAAAAAGAAACACTTGGGTGAGTTTCCTTGTCAGTGAGTAGGTATTATTTATATGGAAAATAATTACTTAAATTACTTGTAAGCGTACGTCCACCACACAAAAATTATTTAAGGAATATACGTGTATACATAAAATTACTGTTAATTAATACAATTTTGTAAATATCATAAAGAATATAAATACGTGCGAGTCACATCGGGAAATTTCGCTCCTAACGTAATATACTCAATAACGGGGACGGCAATAACTCGAAAAATATATGTTCACGGAATGCATTTGTACCGGGTGAGATGAAAATTAAAAGAGGCAACGTGCGCGGCGTGACGAGCACGGTCGCTGCTGCGCCTAAGAGCCTCGTTGCCATCTTCGCTCCTAGCTTCGGGAGAATTGATAACATAAATATCGTGGCGGACAGTGGCCACAATTTATGGGCATTGTAATGACCCTTAATGCGCATGAGTAGTTTGGCTACAAAGCCCTCATAACTCTTACGCGGAGCAAACGTTGCTAATTTTCTTGCGCCCGCCGCTTAGGCTGTCTTGTGCTAACTCAACCTCGCTCTCACCCGCTCGTACTGCCGTCCACCCTCTCCGCGTTTTCCGACTTCCGTAAAAACGTAAATTACAGCCCGGCTAGGTGAGATCATCGTTTCCATTCTTATCTCAGACTCCGACTGTCCTGCGAGATGATTCATGCACGTTTTCCAAAGTCCGATCTTCGTGATTTTAATCCCTCCGTATATTTCCACCGATGGCGCGACCGATGTTCCAAGTCACGGAAAACGGCAATCCGTTTAATAATTTAATCGATATTCGGCCGCAATAATTCTTTGTAATCTTAGATTACGCAATGAACTTAATTACTTCAAATTTAAAACGAGAGATGAGAAGAGAGAAGTAAAGATGTATCATCAATAAAATTTTCACGATAAGAACAATTTGATTAAAGGATCTAAAAATTTAACTGGATACAAGTCCAAAAATAATTCTGTTGGTTCATCAAAATAATTAGGTAAAAATCTCAAACATGATTAGCTAAATTTAAAAAAATTGTAATTGTAGTCTAGCAATCAGATTGAACGTCTCACATAATTATTTCAATAATTCAACAAAATTATTTTCAGATCTGTATCTTAAAACATACTTCAGCAAAAATCATTTTTTTCTATGTATACTTCATAAAGAAGCTTGTAATTTTAATTGGATTATACAAACTTAAATAAGAAATATAAAAATGTTCTTCATTGTTAAATGCAATCGAAACTTGTTGAGAATTATAAATAATTATTAGAATAATTTACTGCATAGCAATGACAAAGAAATGTAATAATTTTTATCAATATTTCATTGATTGTAATATACAATTCTTTTCGAAATTATTATTTACTAACGATAAGTATAATATGATATGTCTAAAAATATTTCGAGACAGAAGATTTTAACTTATAAATTCTCTTATGACTTAATAATTAGATTAAATTTCACTCCCTATATCACACTTGCTAGATATTTTGTATTTTTTATAATATATAATCAATAACTTCTTTTTAGAGAATTTTGGTTATAAATCTGAAAACCGATTGATCTCTTCGCAGACTTTCAAAATAGAAAGAAAATTAATTTCAGAAAATTTGTTCTCGTAAATAAACAGTGATAACATTCTAATTTAGTTATTTCAAAGTTACTTTTATTTTTGATAAAATTTATCATACGTTATCTCTTATATTATATTATTGATATATACAATATATCATATAGTATTTTCAATAAGTAGCTCATAGAATTATATCCTTTTGTCTTGGAATATAACAAACCATGCTTATTATCAATGAAAAATCAAGAAATTGATCAGTGAATTTTAGATAATATCTAAAAATAAATAATTCATTTTAAATGATACTAATCGAATAATCTCATGTCAGAATTATCATAAATATATCCAATAAATTCGATATTTGATGTTCACGTAGATAAAATTTAAACGAGCGCCTCACGTAATAAATAATATTATCTAATAGTTATTAAAACTATAAACTTCAAATAATCATTCAATAAAATTATTCTCATTGTCGAATTTTCTAAGTTAGTTTAAAGTTTTAACTTTTATAATTAGATTCCATTAGAATCCATAATCGATTTAATTTTTTTCACGTCTATTTATATATATATATATATATATGTAGATAATATCGGAATTTGCATTACTTTTAACGACAAATCTATTGACAATTTTCAAAATCCACGAGAAAAACGCCGAGTGCAATAGAACTAACCCAAGAGCTGGTTTTTCGTGCGATTGTCTACCTAATCCGGAATTAAATAACGGAGCGTTGAATTAGCCTGATCCTTTTAAAGTCAGATTGATGAAAGACACGAGCAGAATTAAACAGCCTCTCGCTCAGGTGCTCCTGAAACATATAGCGGGAATAAAATACTGTGGATTCGCGAATTGAATGTTCAATGTTCTTCATCTTACTCAGTCTTTAGTTCCCAAAGATATGCTTACATTTTAACGTTTGCGTTAGTGATAGTGTGTTTTTATAATATATGTTTTTTCCGCAGCCATTTATAAAACATTCTTCCTTGTATTTGAAAAAAGGGGATATGCTTATTTCTCGATAGATAACATTATTTTTTTTAATATAAACTACATATGTTATTCAATTTAAATTTATAAGTATTTTCAATAAGTAATCACTTTTTATACATGCGTTTTTTATGACGGGTAAAATTGTAATGTTTCAGTTCCTTCATATTTCCAAGATATTATTGTACAATTCCAGCATTTTAGCATTCATATTTAATCAATCGAATAATTCCATTAGCTGCAGAAATCTAATAATGGCAGAACATCTTGTATTGTAATTAAATCGGTACATTATTATACTTATCCTTAATTCATATTTAATTTTAACTTTAATCTAGATATTCAATTGTTCGTTATTCATCTATTGTTCAAAATTACGTATGAAATCACATTCAATTCTCGCACATTATATTTTGACAAAGAAGAATCTTACTCTTATAAGCAGTTTGAACAAATGATAAAAATCATAGCGTCATAAACACGAAAAATTCTACTCGAGGATATCGGTCGGATACTCTTGTATCGTGGAGTATCATTGGGTCGCTATAACTCTATAAGGATTTTTCCACAAGTCGACTGCGAGAGATTATAAAGTCGTCGAAAAGCCGGCCATAAAAGTCAATTTTGCTTAACGTTGTTTCAGCGTTTCCTCGATCCTCCCCATAACAAAGTTAAACAAGCTACCGTTTAATAAACATTTCAGAAACAATTTTTATTTTAAAAGATATCTAATATAGCTATTAAGAAATATCGCGTAATAATTAAAAAATAATGAAAGCTTTTGCGCCTGTATTATGAATCCTTCCAACTTTATAGTTCCTCTTCAAATTGTGTGTATCTTGAGACTGTTACTAGCTAGTTTGACTGCAGTGCTCGCAGAGCAAAATACAAAAATATAATAATATAATAAACAGCATCGTTTCTAAACCGCTCGTGAACTTTGCGAGAAAAAGTTGCGAGACCTTAAGGCTCTTATCGGGCGCTAAGAAATATCAAGCTTTTTCCTAAACTTTCCCTCGCTTTTATCGCAACTTATAAACTTTCGCTCGAGAGGCGACGCTGTAGCGAAATCATTTCGCGTCTGTGTGTAATAGATCGCTATAAATGTCTTAAGGAAATCTTGCATACTGAAAAGTAAGAATATTTTTTCCGTTAACGCACAAGTGTAGAATCTTAATTTTACAACCGTGTTGTTTTTAATAAATAATTTGTTTACTAATTCGTGTGAAAAACTAATAAAAAAGCAAATAAAAATTTCGTTAACTCAAAATCAAATTTTCAAAAAAAATTTCCCTTTGTCTATAATATATATATCGCTAAATGTCTTAAAGAAATCTTGCAAACTAAGAATACATTTTCCATTAACACACAAACTGACAACAGAGGTAGAATCTGAGGGTCAATTCTAAACAGAATCGTAAAACTTGTAAGACATATTCTCGTAAGATTTGTAAGAATTTAGAAGTGTTTATAATTTTACGTAATTTTTACAGACAACTTCTTGTTAGAGCCGTAAAATATATACGGGAAATTTAGAATAGTAGATATTTACAAATGATTGTACAGTATATATACATAATGTAGAATTATAATACCAATCATAAGTTCTTACACATTTTACGAGAACATATTACAAGCCTTATAATTCTGCTTAGAATTGACCTATTATATGATAAATGATTGTTTGCTTATTCGTGTAAAAAGCAAATAAAAAATATCATAAAAATTTCATCCATTCAAGAGTTTCGCGCAACATAGAATATGTTACCGAGTTCATAAATATATGATGATTGTATTTAGTGTAATTAGTTTTTACTGATATATACATGTACTTTAAAAATACTATGCTTATTGTGTTTCTTAAGACGCTTGCAGAACCAAATAAAACACAATCGCAACGTTTGCAGCCTCACAGATAATCGAGTTTTGCGGGATTCGATTCTTATCTTTATTGTGGCGTAATGATGAACGATGATGAGTATTATAAAAGTAGCGGAAGGAGATATTACTGTCGGACGTTACGATCCCTATTTATCTCTGCAAGTAATTTCAGAGAATCTCCACGTAGCACAAGGCGTGCATTTTCAGTTTACGTCGAAGTCGGTAAAATATAACTTCCAGCCTTTATAAAGCGTTCACCATAAATCTTTAAGAAATTTTTCACCACCTGCAATACTGCGTAATGTTACATATAGTTTATATGAACTGTAACAATACGCGCAAGTATAATTCGTACATAAAAATTAGCGAGAAGATACTTAAAAAAAATAGATATATAAAAAGTGCAAGTACACTTTAGTATGAAGTAATATTAAGTAATATTAAGTATATTAACAGTAATCGCGCGATTAACATACTTTTCTAATCATTCGAAAGAATAAATGCGTTATTAGTTTTTCTTGTGTTTATCCACATTATATAACAAAAACATTACAAAAAAGTCAGTAATAAAATGCCGCTTTAAAATACAGATTTAAATTTACTTTTTCTCAATTATTATTTTAATTATTTTAATTATTATAATCGAGAAATTCTTTCTATAATTTAATTAAGTATTAAAGACCGCAAATTTTTAATTTATTTCAGTTTAGAAAAACGATTATATTAAAAGTCTCAATTTTATTGTAATCAATATCAAATAAATTTGCAATGAGTATTATACAATAGAAAGTATCGGAAAGCTATTAGCTTCAAAAATTAACGGCGCAGCGGATAACTCCACATTTTTCGTCTATTTAAAACTTTCTACTCTTCATTTCCTTACTTAAAATTTAAGATTTCTTATCGACGATGTACCAAAAATGGAAAGTAAAGAGTCCCGTTATCCTTTTATGTATCATCATTGTTATACGATGCATGGCCACAGAGGCGCAGGCAAGATCGAGTGCGTCGCATGGTGAAAAATTGTTAAATTCCACATAGTTTATAGTCGGCGAGACTGTATTTGCATAATCTCTATAACCGCAAAACGATTGTTGGGGCCACAATTCACGCCATTTTATGGTGAGAAATGGTCGTAATATATTTTTCTCCGGGGATAGTTTCACAGACATGGCTGCGTCTTTGACGAGACTTGTTTTTATAAGTTTCTGAAAACGCGCACTTACTACCTGTCGCTCAAAGATGATAAGTGAAATTTAACGGTTCAATTGTACAGAAAAATTATGTACAGAAAAATTTCAAAGTAATTTATCAATTTTCCATTCCCGTTTAAATATGTGGTATAAAATTATTATATATGCATAAATACAACAAATATAATAAATATAGGATATGACAAAACATTTTATTTAAAAGAATAATTATATTTTGTAATTCAATTAAAACGCTTTGTAAAAGAGTAAAGTTTTATAATTAACATGACAATTTAAATAAAAATATTTTTATAATTTGGAATATTAAGATACCAATCAGAGAGGACAAATGTTAAAACGCGAAAACTTGAAGTGTCAAATGAACATGATTTATATTACTATTTCCATGCAACATTGTACACAGACGGAAATAAAAACACAGTTAAAAACTTCACTGGTTCAACAAAGTAATATACAGACAATCAGTTTTCTATGTTACAATAACAAAATTGACAACATTAGCTGAATAACATTAGCGATTTGTTAAACAAGTCTCAAGTTATATATAATTTAAATTATTTAAAAAGTTATACATAATTTTAAGTTATATATATATATAACTATAAGAAGATTAGATAACAAATCGTTTAACAAATCGCTAATGTTATTCAACTGTTAATATTTTGCTATTTTAACATAGAAAACTGACTGTCTGTATATTACGATTATAGATTTACTGGATCAATGAAAGTTTTAGTTGTTTTTTTTCCGTTTCTATATATACAATGTTGCACGGAAAATAATAATATAAATCATATTCATTTGGCACTTTAAGTTTTCCATTTTAGAATTTGTAATTCTCTCTGATTGGTATCTTAATATTCCAAATTAATATTTTTATTTAAATTGTCATATTAATTATGAAACTTTATTCTTTTACAAAGAGTTTTAATTGAATTATAAAATATAATTATTCTTTTAAGAGATAAATTCATGCAATAAGCTATTATAACTTTGCTATATCACTCAATCTATTTTTTTCTATATTTAACGATATAAAATTTATTTCGGTTAAAAGAGAAAACTTAAAACAATTTTTTCAGAATTTCTTCAATTATCAGGCTCCTGATCATATCGATCATAATTGGAAGACGCTTAACTTTCGCGTTTGCTCTGCGAACGGAATGGTAATGTCGAGTCGTGCGTATCGTTGCCATAGGTAAGGAATTCTTCAGAGATTTATAGAGAAAGACGCGAAAGCACCTTTTCTCTTACTCTTTCTTTCTCTTTCCTTCTCCGCGCTCTGACTTCGACATGGGCCAAATCTATAGAGGCGCGTCGACGACGGTATGGGGGCAACGAGAACTTAAGGAAGGGAATATACCCGACATGCCGGAATATATATCGTCGGCTAGATCTCTCACCCTGTACTCTGATTTATTTTACGCCAGCGAGAGCGGCGTCCGCCTACAATTTCGAAAAGTCAGCAGAGTACCGCGTGTCGTGTGTACACCGCGTGTACGGGATTTCGGAAATTTAAGAGAGTCTTCAGGCTCGTCTGCTCGTCCCAGTTTCGCAACCTTTCGGTCATAATCCCGCTTCTTCTTTCTCAGAAAGAAACTTGACTACTTTTTATTAATTTTTATCAATTTTTATGTAAAAATACGCACTTGTGATGAAAGGCCATGTTTACATTTCTTGTAAAGTTTCTACTATTAAACTGCCCATAATCATTGCTTTTTTACCTGAATTATTTAAAAAACAAATAAAAAAATATATTGTAAAAATATATAAGATCGATAAAACGAATTAGATTTTAAGACATAATTGTCATAGTTTTATAAATATTTTCCATTTTATTTATAAAATCTAATTTTTATTTTTATTCTTAGAAAAACTTTTAAATCAAGTAATTATTTTTATATCTATCTTTTTAAAAAGCATTTTTATTGTAGCACATTAGTCAATTCTTAATGCAATTGTAATAGTAATATCCTATAGATACAACCTTTTAAAGTACTTCAAAACAATGTTTCTATTTTCTGAAAATTCTTTATAAATGACTTAAATTCTTCTCTACAAACAAATATTAATATCAGTTGTATCATTTTGAATACAAACTGTATTTTCTATATATAAATATTGTATATATATATATATATATATATATATATATATATATATATACACACACACACACTTGAAAGTATAATTATTTATTACAAAAATAATATAAATTCCATTTTGGAATATTACTAAATTTTAACGAGATGTGATTATCTTCACATTTTCAACTGGAATATAATAGCAGAGGAAATATTAAAATGAAAGCCACTTTAAATTCAAAAGTTAATTAAAACTGAAACCATCAGTTATTTTATTACAATATATACAATTTAGAAAAAAATCACACATTTTTCGAGGTGCAGTAACGCTCTGGAAATGTGTAGATACATAGAAAAATTTTCATCTTATGTATATGTTGTAGATGTTACCGCTTAGAAGTCCTTATTGTCGGATATCTGTGAATTCGCCATAACGTCACGTAAGGGTTCAAAGTGTTACTTTATTTTTCCGAAACGACGAAACGCCGCTCGTTCTCGAGCTTTCGCAAGCGTAAAGCTTTTATTTCAGCCGGAGGCGACACAACCTCCTGTTGCCGCAGTTCCTGTTATCGTTCTTCTGCACCAGGAAACATAGAGTCAGAGAACAATTAAAACATTGCAATGTGAATATTTTTAGTGGCATGCTTTTTCTCATCTGTTGCGTGCGAATTATCTGCAAAATAGGAATGCGTTAGAGAGCATAGTGAACATTTGAATGTGCTTTTTGTTTGAAACAAAAGTTCTTAAGTAGCTTCCGTTAAATGCAATTAGTTTAATTAAATAATATTAATTTTAAACAAATATCCAATTAATATCGGCTTATATAGATTTAATAATTACAGAAAGGAGCATTAAAACCTACATTAATTCTTCCGGTGACAAACAATCTTTATATAAATTGTCTTTTAACAATATGACAACGTATACCTAATAAATATAGATATACTAATGACGATCTTACATTAGATTATTAGTATGTACAATTAATGTTAATTACTTATATATTCTAACTCTCATTACTTAACAAAGTATAAAAATCTAAGATCAAATTAACAATTTTAATTGCAGGTTCATCAATTGTCCAGCGCTTTGACTTTCGTAAAAATGTAGATACATGCGTGGAAGGCGAATTGTTATTGCTTTGGAGCTTCATTATATTGACAGTCACGCTAATTAATAGCACAGGAGTCACAATTCCTAAGTTAAATTGCGAAGTAGTAATGAGAACATGAGACTAAAGAAAGATCTTACATATTGTCAAAACCAAATTATCAATTAAAAATAAAAAAATATATAAAAATTCCACATGTGTACACTCTTACAAAAATCAAAGGACAATTGATCCGCGAAAATTGTAAATTTGATCTCAGGTTTTTATAATTAATATGACATAATTAATTAGGGAATAAAAGTTAGTGTGTGT
>Ga0157364_1005294_pt1 | contig 13107 bp, 19 predicted proteins | sample AttsexASBM2_FD_111476 | JGI IMG/M metagenome (GOLD analysis project Ga0157364, IMG submission 111476) | Fungus gardens microbial communities from leaf cutter ant in Ribeirão Preto, State of São Paulo, Brazil - Atta sexdens ASBM2 | ecosystem: Host-associated > Fungi > Mycelium > Unclassified ... | reverse complement strand
CTAGTTATTACTAATAGCTATTACTAAGCACCATTACTAATCATTACTAAGAGTTATTACTAATTGTTACTTAATTGTGTTTATCTAACAATCTTTATTATCTGACCTGTCTATTGATTATATATTATAACAATACTTCTTTCTCTCTTAATATCATTTTGTACAGTAGTATCTAATAGAGAATTAGCAAATATATTGTTTCCTTTCTCTTCAAACCTTCAAAGCTCTCAACAAATCTTCTTCTTAACTAAACAAATAAATATTGATATAGATAAGACTAGAAGTTAGTTAAAATTGTCTAGTTCTAACTCTTTTAGAGAATTATCTGTTTACTCTAAGATATTGTCTATGGATTATATGAATAGAGTTCAAGCTTTAGCCAACAACCAGATATGAGCTGATTAAGTAAACAAGAAAATTGTTCAAACTCCTTCTCTCTCTTATGTAATAGACAAAGAGAAGGAGAATATCTTTGCAGATATGACACTGTCTGTTGAAATCACACATGTATACTTTAAGGTACAGAATCTTCAGCTATTCCTTACTTTGTTAATCAACTCATGGACTTACAACTGTAGGATGGTAACTTGAACAAAAAGTATATAGAACTGCAATTGAAAAAAGAGATGCAAGAAATATCTCTATGATTAAAAATGTCTTTACTCCAATTTTTCTTTTTGGAATAAACAAATATTTAAATGGTGATGTTAGAAACATCATATGTTTACTGCTTAGGATAACTGCTTTTGATAAACAACAAAGATTGGAAGACAAAATAGCAGAGGATATCCCTCAAATTGCTGAGTTTGGTTTTGTAGTATAGGAATTCTTATCTGTTATTTACAAAGCTAGTTGGGACAAGTTGGCTATGAACAAGAATAATAAATTATTCAGACAATATATTGCAGCATAATTCAATAAGACACTTGTCAAACTTACAACTTCTAACAATTTGGTAAAAGATAAACAAGCTAATTTTTCCAGGATTTCTCTACCTCTTTCTCCTAGGCTTAGTACAAGTATTCTGGCTAAATTAAAGTTTTTAAAAAAAACTAATGTGAATTCTCAAACTAAAATTAGTCTTATACCCAAGTCTTGAAAGACAACATCAAAGACCTTTTTAAGATTAAAGATATCTTCTCTAAGCTTTTTCCTGAAAATTTTTTGGAAATTCACAATATCATAAAATCTACTCAAAAAAACAAACCAAAAATGAACATGATGATTAAAAAGCTATCTAGAAAACAAATTGTAATACCTATAGAAATAAACAATGCAGAACAGATCATAGCTAAGGCAAACTCTCACATTTCAAACATTAATAGAATTTTGAAAGAGATAAAATCTGAAATCTTAGTTAACTCTATTGTTACAAACTTAAGACCTTAGAGTTGGTCAAAAGAAAGAATCTTGTATTGGGTTAACACAAGAGAACTTGATAGAGAACTCTGTACAAGATTGTCTACCTTATATACTAATACCTAATGGTTTGTGTGAGCTATTTCTAGCCTATCCTAAACAACCATGTATATCCCTTAAGGTCAACATGTGTTTTATATATTGTACAATGTCATTCTTCCAGAATCTTCTATGTCCTTCCATACATCATGTGACTTGTGACCATTACTGTGACCATGTCATCTGATGTGACTAATGTGTGACAGTGTAATCTCATCACTTGAACCCTAACCCTAGTTCTAAAAAAATAGAATAAAGGAAAATAAATTGAAAAGAAAATAAAAATAAGAAAAGGAAATGAAAATAAATAGAGTCCACCACTTTCAACTTTGATATCTATCTCAGTTAACTCTATTCAGTCTAATAACAAGAGAATACTAGTTACTATCAATAAGATAGCTGCAACTTCTGATTTAAATATCATGGAAAAATATTTGAAAGATTTAAATGACATTAACTTAACTAATATTATAAATCTAAGGCTTTCTCAATTCAAATCATACTTAAAAATCTTAAATATTCCATACTTTGTTAAGAACACTAATCTTTCAGTAATCTCTAATATTATTGAGAGTATTATCAAATCTACTCACATTTTCAACAATATAGTCTTAGTATCTTATCTATACATTATTAAAGTTTTTCTGAAATCAGACATAGCTGCTATCTAGGTTAATATTTGGGATTCTCAAAATGGTACTAATACAAAAATACTTATTAACAGATATTTTAACATTAGAAGTTACATTGTTATAATTAGAGATATGAATATGAATTTTGGTATTCCACAATGCAAAAATTGTTGGAAATGGGGTTACATTATATTTGTCAGAGTTGTAAACTATAAATTCTATTTATTATTATTATTATTTTTTCTTATAATTTCTTTTCTATTTTATTTTATTTTTGACTTAAGTTAGGTTTTAGTGTGATGTTACAGTCACAACAGTCACACAATTACATGACACATCAAATTTTATAAAAGGCTTTGAAATAAATAATATTATATAACATAACAACAATATGTTAGTCTTATATAAAATATATGTACTTTAGGATAAGATAGTATATGTACTTAGTATATATACAGACTATAGTCTGTGATATAGAAAATGTATCAGTTTGTACTTAAATGTCGAAACTGAAAATAGTAGACTTTAAATTATTTTCATTTTCTTTTCAATTTATCTTCCTTTCTATTCTTAGAACTAGGATTAGGGTGACTAGATCATGTTGTCATACATCAGTCACATCAGATGACATGGTCACAAGTCACAAGACACATAGAAGGATAACATTATATAATATGTGCAACATATATTAGCCTTAAGACAAACACATAGCTGTTTAGGGTAGGATAGAAGTAGTTAGCACAGATCATGAGGTTCTAGTATATAAGGTAGATTATCCTGTACAGAGTTCTCTATCAAGTTCTCTTGTATTAACCTCAATACAAGATTCTTCCTCTTAATCAACTTTAAGGTCTTGAGTTCGTAACATTAAAAGTTTTTTGTGATTATCCAATCTAAAGTTCTGTTTTTATTCCAACTTTAAGAGATTTAAATTGTAATATTAGAATTTGATATTCTTGTCTAAAACTACTTAACACAAAGCCTTCTTTTTTTCTTACTCTTTACTTTCTTATCATTCTCAATGAAAAACAACACCACCTTTAGTCAAGAAGAATTACTGAACTCTAAGTATAAAAAATACACTAGTTAGATAGGAAAAGCTTAGCCATTTATTTGTACCAAAGCCTACTAGTGTATTTCAAATATATTACCTTTTGTGGATACGTTCAATATCTTTTCTATTATTAGCTCTGTGCTGTTGGTTCTCTTGTGACTAGTATATATAAAAGAACAACAAGTATTCTTAAGACATTGTCTAAAGTAGAATGATCTTCTTAGACTAAAATCATCTATAGTTTTCTTAAGACAGTAGTTAGTAGTTTAAGTAGTTGATAGTATAAGGTAGGACAAGAAAAGAGCCTACTAGTACTTACAGAGATTACTTCAAGCTCTGAATATGAGTCTGAGAGTGAGACTAGCATAAGCTTCTCTCCATTACCAGTTTATATCCTCACTACCAACACTACCACTACTATTACTATTACTATTACTTATCAATTCCCCTTCCTCTTATAACAACAACAACAATATCACCATGAGTAATATAATCTTCATCAGATTATCAGATAGTAGCAAAAACAATTAGCAGTGATACAGGTACAAATTCAAGCATTAATAATAGAAGAAGTAGTAGAAGAAGTAGAAAGGGTAGGAGAAGAATCTAATACAAAATTCAATATAGAGATGGCTAAACCACTAATATTCAATAGAGATACTAGTAGGGTAGGAGAATTTATTATAGCATACAGATTATATTTGAGGATGAAGATGAGAGAAACAATAGTAGAAAAGCAGATTCTGTAGATTCTGTTATATGTGTAAGGAGGATTGGTAGATGTGTAAAAAGAAAATATTTTAGAGGATTTAGAATCAGAAGAAGTAGAATTTAAATTAGTAGGGCAATTTTTATTGGAACTGAAGAAAGAATTTGGAAGAGGAGATGAAGAATCAGTTAAAGTGGTAGAGCTCAAAAGAATGATACAAGAAGGGAAAACTATAGAAGAATTTACTTCAGAATTTAAAAGTGCAACAAGAAAAAATGATTATAAAAGAAAAACATTAATGGAAGAATTTAAAAGAGAAATAGATAGAGTAATCAGGAGAAAGTTGATAAAGGTAGAAAGACCTTCAACTAGTATTAAACAGTGGTATAAATGTGCCACTAATCTGAATAGGCATTGGAGAGAAAGTAGGGGAGAAAATAAAAGATTAAGGAGAAGAAAAGAGAATAGAAATTAGAAACAGAGATAGGAAGGAATAGAAAGCAATTAAGAGAGGTTCAAACAACAAATGTCTCCACTTTAAATGTAGCCAAGGAGACAGGAGATATAATAAGTGCTAGCAGAGCCTATACTGATGGAAGGAATAGAAAGAACAAATATAGTGGTGGTCAGAAATTCCCTGCATTGACAAGTAGAGAGAGAAGGAAGAATAAGAAGAGATTTTTATATAATGGAGGTAAATAAGGAAAGGAATTGTTATAGTTGTGGAGGATTTGGCCATCTTATATGGAATTGTAGAAATTGGGGAATAGTAAGCTAAGGGAAGAGGATAGAATATAGGAATAATTTGAACAATGCAAACAATTTTAAAAAGGAGAAAAGTCTAGTAGTTCTCAACTAGACTCTTGTAATAAATTTCATATGCTAGCTGATATAGTAATATAAGCTGATATTCCAGACAAAAAGAAATTTGAGAAAGATAGGAAGACAATCTTCAGAGAGGAAAAAGCAAAAAGAAAGAAAGAGAGAAAAGAAGGATAGAAAATATAAGAAAAGCAGGGAAAGAATCATTGAGAGAAGTAACAGTAAAGATTGGACTGGAAAAAATAGATATATAAGAAGAGATTACAGTGGATGTGTTGTTGGATAGTGAGACAACAGAATTAGTGATAAGTTTCAAGTTCACAAAAAAGCAAAGATTTAAACTAAAAAAGATTGACAAAAGTATTTATGTAAGAAATATGGATAGAACATTTAACAAAGAAGAGCTAATAGAAACTATTGTGGAAGTGAATATTTATTACTAAGAGTATAGAAAGAGAATGGAAATTGATGCAATTAGCAGATAGAAGTAGAGTATAATCTTGGAAATGCCATAGCTAGCATACTATAACTCTGAGATCAATTGGAAAGTAGAAGAAGTAAAGATAACAAGATGTCCAGAAGAATGTAGGAAGCAGTGAGGAAGCAGTAGAGATTGAAGCAAAAAAAATCAGAATGAAAAAAGTAGAAAGAGGAAGAAAAAAAAGGAAGAAGGTGAGAAGAGAGAAGAAAAGAAGAAAATGAAGTCAAAAGGAACTAAGATAATAGATGTGAAAAAAGTAGCAGAAGAATAATAAATTTAGGGTAGGAAAGAAGAAGTAGCAATATCAGAGGAAGAAATAAAGAAGTTAGTGCTGGAGCAATTCCATAGGTGGATTAAGGTATTTAGAAAGAAAGCAAGCAAAAGAATGCTGATGAGGAAGATGTGGAACTATGCAATAGATTTGAAAAAGGGATTTATGCCAAGGAAAGAGATATTCTATTTCTTATTCCAAGAAGAGAGAGAAGAGGTAAGGGAGTTTATTCAGGAGCAGATGAGGAAGGAATATATTTGACTGTTAAAGTCACTACAGACAGTACCAGTATTCTTTATGGAAAAGAAGGATGGAAAAAAAAGGATAGTACAAGACTATTAGTATTTTAATGAATAGATAGTAAAAAAACAATTATCCACTGCCACTTATTTCAGATATTATTGAGAACATTAGAACCAAGAAGATGTTTACAAAGATAGATTTAAGATGGGGATATAACAGTGTAAAGATAAAAGAGGAAGATGAGTGGAAGATGGTCTTTACAACATTAGAAGAGTTGTTTGAACCAACAGTTATATTTTTTGGATTAATAAATTCACTGGCCACATTCCAGACCATGATAAATGAGTTGCTAAAAGACTTAATCAATATAGAAAAGATAGCAGCATTTATTGATGATGTAGTGATAGGAACAGAAATTAAAGAGGGGCATGATGAACTAGTGGAGAAATGATCTGTATGTAAAGCTAGAGAAGTGGAGGTAAAAAGTAAGAGAGGCAGATTCCTTAGGAGTAGTAATTGAACTAGAAGAAATAAAAATAGAGGAAGAGAAAGTAAAAGTAGTGCTGGAATACCTAACTTCTAAGTTGATCAAGGATATACAGAAGTTCTTAGGGCTGATAAATTACTATAAGAGGTTTGTGAAAGAATTTACAAAGATAGCAAGGCTGTTAGATGAGTTAACAAAGAAATAGAAGTAGAGAATTAGACAAGAAAAGTCATTCGAGACATTAAAGAAAAGGTTTATAATGTAACCAATATTAGTGGCACTAGACTTGAAAGATGAGAATGGAGGTGAATATGCTAGATTATGCTATGGGAGGAGTATTGTTAATGGAGTGTAATGATGGATAGTGGAGGCCAGTGGTATATCTTTCTATATCACTCAATGAAACTGAGAGAAATTACAAGATACATGACAAGAAGATATTGGTAGTGATTAAAGGTTTAGAAAATTAGAAGTATTTGTTAGAAGATACAAAATTCAGGTTTGAGGTCTGGACTGACCATAAAAATTTGGAATACTTTATGAAAGGACAGAAGTTAAATTAGAGACAAGCTAGATAAGCATTATATTTATTAAGATTTGATTTCACTTTAAAGTATGTGCTAAAAGTAAAAATGGAGAAGATAGATAAACTAAGATAGATAAACTAAATTGGAAGATTGGAACAGAAAAAAATAACAAAAACCAGAAGTTGATAAAAAAACAAAAAGAAAGAATAAAGAGGTAGTGAAAGTAATAGAAGAAATAAAGAAGGCAGGAGTATGAAATCTGAGAGGTGACAAATGAAAGATTGAGAGAGATCCAATATTGAAGAAAGGAAAAATATGTGTGTCAAAATATAAAGAGTTGAGAGTAAAGATAATTTGATGGCAGAACATAGAGAAAGATGAAAGATGATGAAGTTAATGATAAAGAATTACTGTTGGCCAGGAGTATGAAGGATGTTAGAAAATATATAGATGAATGTAATTTATGTCAGAGAATGAAAAATAAAATAGAGGTACTAGTAGGAAAGTTGATGGCAAATGAGATACTAAAGAAGATATAGATATATTTAATGGTGGACTTTATCATCAAGTTACTGTTGGTGGTAGGGAAGAACACAATATTAGTAGTGTGTAATAGGTTGTCAAAAATAACATATTTTGTAGCAATAATAAAAGGAATACCAGTAGAAGGTTTAGCAAGAATGTTTAAAGATAATATGAAAAAGCTTTATAGGTTTCCAGAAAGTATAATAAATGATAGAGGACCTTAGTTTGTGGTGTATTTGACAAAAGAGTTAAACAAGATATTAGGAATAGAGATAAAGTTGTTGATAGCATTCCATACACAAATAAATGGGTAGATGGAATAAATGAATCAAGAGTTGGAATAGTATTTGAGGTTCTTTACAGAGTATAGATAAAGAGATTGGCTAGAGTGGTTAGTAACAGCAGAATTTGTAGTGAACAACAAGGTTCATTTAGCAACAAAAGTATTGCCTTTTAGAACAAATTATATAAGAGAGTTAAGAATGGAAATAGATATTAGGAGGAAAGAAAAGGTAGAAAAAGCAACAGAGTTTGCAAAGAGAATAAGGAGAGTACAAGAGAAAGTAGAAGCAATATTAAAGAAGACACAAGAAAAAATAAAGAGGCAAGTATATAAGGAATGAAGAGAGATAGAAGAGTGAAAAAAAGAAAATAAAGTAATGTTAAGTACAAAAGACTTAGTATTTAAAGAAAGACTAGTAAAAAAGTTGACAGAGAGATATATGAGACTTTATATGATAGAAGAAATAGTATCAAGAAATATAATAAAGTTGAAACTATTAGCCTCTATAAGAATTTATCCAGTGGTAAACATTAGCAGAATTATGAAATATAAAGAACTAGTAAAGAGGCAGAGAGTGAAAGAACCAAAACCAGTAGAAGTAGATAGAGTAGAAAAGTGGAAGATAGAAAATATACTAAATAAAAGAAAAGTGAGTAGAGTGATGAAGTACTTAGTGCAATAGAAGAAGTTTATGACAGAAAATAATATATGGGAGAATGAGAAGAACTTAGAAAATATAAAAGAGTTAGTAAATAAATTGAAGAGAAGAATAGAAGCAAAAGTTAGGTGATAAGAGGAATTAGACAAAGTATAGAAAGTAAAGTTGAATCCAAATATGGAAAAGTTTAGAAAAAGTAAGTTGTTAAAAAGTATACAATATTATTTGGGTATGATAATAGAAGGTTTGAGAATAAGTGTTTAAAATAGAAAATTAAAAAGAAAAGAAAAGTAAAATAAAGTGAAAAGAGAAAATAAAATAAAGTCCACCGTCAACGATCTTAACATTATCCCTCTCTTAAAAGAAGTTGGAGAAGAACTAGCAAAGATGAAAGTCAGTTTTCCTAGAGGAGAAACTTTGAAAAAAGAATGATATCAGAGTTATAAACTGTAGATTCTATTTTATTTTTTTATTTTTCCTTTTATTTTATTTTCTATTTTATTTTATTTTTGACTTAAAGTTAGGATTTGAAAATAACATCACAGTTACTATTCAAACATCGCTTCTTTCTTTCTTACTACTATCTTACATAGTAGTATCCATGAGATAATTAGTGAATAAATTATCTTTTATCACTACTAAAGCTTTTTTTGTCAAACAAACTGGCCTAATTCTTATCTAACATAGATATGAATATTAATATAACCACTCTAAGAAAAAGATCATTGTTCTACCCAAGTATTAGGTCTAGAGAATCCTCTATATTATGTAACACATTTTTAATCCCATACTATGAATGAATAGAAATTCAAAGCTCCAACCTAAGCTGAAGTGAACAGATTGAGGAGAAAGAGGCTTCTTCATCATCTATAGATAATTCAGAGCAAAGGACTAACCAAAGTACTTAGAAATTTAACAATGATAATATAGCTGGAAAACAATGTGTAATCAGTAAGATACTGGCCCTAAACAACACACCTTCTCAACATGTCAAATATGAGATAACAGACTCTTCAGGAATTAATTTTCAGTCTAGCCACTATGAAGTTCCATTGGCTAACAATATTAATCAATCTATGAAACCTAATGCTTAGAATAGTGAAGCCCACTTTATTTTCATTTTTGGATTCATGGAATTTTTGAAAATTGATGCCAAGAATATATACACTTTGTTATTACACATGGCAAATTACATTAGGTCAAAAAAGGTCATGTCAGGATCAATCAATGATATTCCTTAACTTAAAGATTTTGGTGAGGCTGCATAGAACTTTATTTCTTCCATTTACAAATCCAGTTGGAATACTATTAATACTGACATTAATAACAATTCATTCAGGAGCAGAGTCACTAACAAATTCACCTTCAGGATTTCTAAGACCAAATCTTTGTTGAATTCTGGTTATTTTACTAACAAGAAAGTAGAAGTTGTTAGACTTCCTCCTTCCATCCCAGTATGCCTACCCAAGAAAGTATTGGAGAAATTGAATTTTTTTGGTAAAGAAAAGAGAAAGAAGTCCATGTTTATAAACAAAGTATCTCAAAAACAGTTGTATGCTCAAGTGGCAGGCCTAAGTATATTAGATATTCTAAAACTTAAGGAAAGCTATTCTAACCTGCCAGCTAATAAAATCAAAAGTATCCAGAAAATCATTAATGACTTAGATAAGTTCAAACTACAAATCAAAATGACTACTAAAGATCTCTTGTATAAACAAATCATTGTTTCTATAGGCAAAGATAATGTTAATAACTTCATGGTCTTTGCTAACAATCACATCACTAACATTAACAGAGCCCTTAAAAACATCATATTGGCAGATTATATCTAACAGAAATCTATAGATATTATAATTGTTGCTAATAAAGTAGCTTTGTCTTCTGACTATTGTGGTAACCACTAGTCACAAAGACCAATAGAGACACAATCAATAAATCTCAAGGGTGGATTGTCAGAGTTGTAAACGATGGACTTGGTTTTATTTTATTTTCCTTTTCTTTTTCCATTTCCATTATTTTATCTTAAGTTTCTTTTTCTTTTATTTAGATATAAGCAAAGAAGACAAAAGTAATATTATAGGTCACAGGTCACTGTCACTGTCACATATGTCACATGATTGTGTGACAAAATGGAACAACATAGAAGGATTTAGAAACAATGATGTTATATGGTATGGATAATATATATCAACTTCAAGATGAATATATAGTCATTAAAATAGGGCTGAAAGAGTGTAGCATGGACCATCAGTAGTTTGTATATAAGGTAGACATCTTGTATTTAGGAACTCTATTGAGTTCTCTTATGTTACTCAATATAAGAGTGTGTCTTTTACTTAAACTCAAAAGCTTAAGTTATAACATAGATATTGTTATAAGGATTACAAAAGAACTCAACAAGAAGTTCCTGCTGTATTGCTACCCTATTTATATAAATTACAGGTGATTTGTGCTATTAATATTTAATCCTCCCCTAAAGTCCATGTATTGTCCATAGGTATACTATGTGTACACCATAAGATAAACATGCTGTTAACATGCTCCTTAATATTATTCTTCTAGTCTGCTCTTGCCTAGTCTAAGCCTATGACCTCACATTCTGTGATATGTTATGTGACTGCAGTCACATGCCTCTTCATTATCCAAAAGAAAAAGAAAATCAGAAGAAAAGAAATATCAAATCAAGAAAAATAGATAAAATAAAAAGAAAAATATTAGTGTTCACATACACCATAACACTAACCTTCAAACTATAGAAAACTTTGTTAAAAATATGGAAAATGTCAACTCTGAAGATATTGAATCTCCTAGACTTTCTCAATCTAAATTCTATTTGAAAATAATAGATATTCTCTTTTTCATTGAAAATACTAACATTCCTATCTTGTTATATTTTGTTGAATCAGTTATTAAATCCAACCATATCTTCAACAACTTATTGCTTGCTTCAAAACTGCAAGTTATTAAAGTGTCACCTAAATCTGATATAGCAATTGTCTGGGTTGATATATAAAATGCTTAAAGTGGGTTCAAAGCTAAAAATCTCATCAATAGGTCCTTCAATGTTGGAAATTATATTGTGATCATATGTGGTGCTAACATGAATCCTGGTGTCCCACAATGCAAAATTGTTGGAAATGGTGACATTTCACTTTCTTGTATTGTGCTCAAGGTTTGAAATGCATCAAATACAATGGACTACACAAGAGTGAACATCATTGGCACTTTACATAATGCTACAAGGCAAATTTCAAGATTAACCTGCTTAAACTTGAAACAAAACAAGAAAAACTATATCTTTACTCATTTAAATATATTAACTGCTTAGAGATCATCAAGTAGATTCTAACCTATGCCTGTTATGAAAGCATCACTTCAATAAGGAATGGCACACCAAAAAATACTAAGAAATCAGAAACAATAGGGCCAAATCAATTCACTTAGTTGTAAGCAATATACAAATATGATTATAAGGAATTTCAATGTTTTTTCTCAAAATGTCTGGAAAAATAATAACTTGCTTACTAATGCTGTTTTGGAAGCACAAATAGATTTCAACATTATATTCATTTAAAAGCCACCCTGGTCAATTATAAAATCTATTCCTAGTTCTTCTAACAAAGAAGAGGAGGAATTAGTAGGTATTCCCAATTATCATAATTGGATAACATCTTCTAGAAATCCAGCAAATCCTCAAGACTTACCAAGAGTTATCATCTATATTAACACTAGAATTTTTTTCCTTTGTTTTTCTCTTTGCAAAGATATTTTCAATCACAGGGATATTTCTTTTATTTTATTTTTCAATTATGGCTCTATTTATTTTCTGATGAATGTTTACTCAGACTCTTTTCAAATGGCTTTAAAATATCTCAAGGATACTGAAGCTAATATTAATAACATTTTTATTATGATAGGTAATTTTAACATTAGAAATAGTTTCTGGGATTCTCTTTTTCCCAATCATTCTGTTTATGGCAATATGCTTACTGATATTGCTGACTCTCTGAGTTTGTGTATTTCTAGTGCTACTATCCAGGTTCTTATAAGATATGTAGATAACCCCAACAATTTGGATTCAGTAATCAATCTTATATTTCTATAACCAAATTTAGATGAATTTGATAGCCATATTATTTACCTAGAGTAGAGATTATTATTAGATCATACCTTTCTTATAGTGAAAATTTCAATTCTTGAAAAACATATCCAAACCAGAAAAAGAACAATTATCAAAGGTAGTCAAGAAGAATTCAAGTTCATTGCTGATGTTACCAATTTGATCAAAAGACTTAACACTAATTATATCAGTAACAAAGAAAATTGCAAACACATTGTACAAGAATTTGCACATAGTACAGATGAAATCTAGTTCAAGTATTCAAAAATAGCCAATATCACCAAACATTCAAAATTGTGGTGAAATAAAAACTACAAGAGACATCTGGAGATATATAAAGCCTTAAGACACTTAGAGGTTTAGAAGAATCTTAAGAAAATGGTTAAGAGTACTAAAAGGGAATTCTCTGATGCCAAAATACAAGAAATCTCAAACAATGAAAAAAGACTATGGGAATTCATGAATTAGATTAAAAAGCAAAAGCTTCCAGCCATTGAAGTAATCAAATATAACAGTTGACCATGCCTATCAGGTGTAGTTTACACCAAGGTGGAAGTCTGCAGAATGGACTCAGAGATGAGTGAACTTGTGGAATGACCTTGACTTCAGCTTATATACTGTGCCATCTGTCTGCTATGTAATCGCAACTTCAGATGTTGGGAAGAAGTCTGAGATAGGAGTGAGTGCTGATTGGTGTGTCACTACTAAACACTGGAGATCAAGTTCAATAAGAGATTATCTTCATTGATTATCAGACTAGCGAATTACAGTGTAACTACTAGTCTTATATATAAACAAATAGTATAGAAAATGCTTGAGGTTTCAGTGGTAAAACCT
>Ga0157364_1005293_pt1 | contig 13107 bp, 7 predicted proteins | sample AttsexASBM2_FD_111476 | JGI IMG/M metagenome (GOLD analysis project Ga0157364, IMG submission 111476) | Fungus gardens microbial communities from leaf cutter ant in Ribeirão Preto, State of São Paulo, Brazil - Atta sexdens ASBM2 | ecosystem: Host-associated > Fungi > Mycelium > Unclassified ... | reverse complement strand
AGTGGTCAAGACATACTTGGAAATGTTGAAATGGGAAATCCTATCCCACCCGCCATATTCTCCAGACGTTGCTCCCTCTGACTATCACTTGTTTCGATCAATGGCACACGGCCTGGCTGACTATCACTTCCGGTCTTATGAAGAAGTAAAAAATTGGATCGATTCGTGGATAGCCTCCAAAGATGACCAGTTTTTTCGACGCGGGATTCGTACGCTACCCGAAAGATGGGAGAAAGTAGTGGCCAGCGATGGACAATACTTTGAATTATAAATGGATAACCAGTTTTTTACAATAAAGCCTTGAATTTCGGAAAAAAAACGGTGGAAGCAAAGTTGTATATCTAATAAATCAAGACAAGCATTTTTCTTTTGCTCTTTAAAAAAATATATACTCGTATTATACTAATATTATAATAAATTATTAAACATTATTAAAAATTTGAAAAATTATATCAAATTTTTACAGACTCTAAATCTTAAAATTAAAAACAATCTATACAAGGCCAATAAGAGTCAAAAGGACACCGCAAAACAAAATAATTAAGTCCTAATTAACATTACAATATTCCAAATATAAACATAAAATCATAAATTATATGTATACAAGATGTGAAAAATAGAATAAATTTTTTACGAAGTGATTTAATTAGTCAATTCATTTAGCATTGTCGTATATGCGTGATATAATCCTTCAGTGTCAGACCGTAAATTCAATCCATTTTTTTGCATGAGAATGTGCGCTTTTTCAGAGATTAGACGTTTATTTAAAAATCTCTCCTGATTCAGAATTTGGACATTCTTCTAATCAAACTCAATATAATTCAATTCAATTCTGTTATTCGTAATAACCGATTGTGAATTGATATTCCAAATTGATGTGATTAGAGTGTTCAGTTCTAAAGTTCAATTTTTTTACCAGTTTGTCTTATGTAAGACACATCACGATCTTTGCATGTTAATTTGTATATTATATTTTTATTCTGATTCTTTGGGAAGATATCCTTCTGGGCCTTAATGAAGCCTCTACTGAGTTTTTTATTATTGTAAAATGCTGATTTCGAGTTTTCTTTTTTATAAATTTTTAGAAATTTATCTGAAATTTATTTGTGTAAGGAATTAAAAACCAAGAAGTTCTTTCTATATTTTCCAAATTATCGTTATTAGACATAGAATCTTGTTCAACAGGAACACGTCTAGAAGATAAAAATTTTAATCTTGTGGAAATGGTGTCAAAAATGAATTCCATTGAGTAACATTCCTTGCGAGAATGTTGATTGCTAATCTAATGTTTTTTTTGATAAAATTTTGATTCAGATAATAAAATAGCTCTATCAATCACTTCAAATACTATTCCTTTTTTCTGTGATGTAGGATGTGCAGATAAAAATTTCAAGTATCATCCTGAAAAAATAGGTTTGTGATACCAGTAATCTTTCTTAATAATAGTCACATCCAAAAATTTAATCATGCCCCCCTCTCCCCATTTTCCAATGTAAACTAATTTAGTGTGAGTTAAAAATAGTCAAAATGAGTTTTATTGAATCAATTAGAACTGCAAAATAAAAAAGATTCCACACAATCGGTTAATGGTATAGATTTTAATCGTTGGCACGTTCATCAGTCTGTAACTCTTAATTAGCCTTATATAGATTGTTTATTTTTAATTTGAAAAATTAACAATTAACTATGTTATACATAGTTCAATCAGTATCAATTAATATCAGATCTCGAATAATTTAATGTAATACTTTTAATTAAACTAAGACATATGGCGTAAAATCAATATTTTATGAACTATGTCAATAAAATAATTTACACAGATTACTTAATGCTAAAATTGTTTCTGTTGTTTCAACTCAACTATGTTAAATATATATTTTTTGAAAATAATGTAAAATAATGTACAAATGCAAGACAAGTTTGTAGAATGTAATATATAAATTTTTTTGTAATATATAAATTTTTGCAGAAATTTTTTATAAAATATTTAAATATTTAAATATTAAAAAAGAATATTTTTATTAAATTTATTTATTTTTTATTGTCACTTTTATTAAATATTATAATTTTTTTCAGCTTTCATTTTCTTAATATATACTTTATTTTATATTTCATTTATTTACCAGATATGTAAATATGAAACCGGAATTTTTTAATAGAAAATATACGTTTATTGCATGAAAATGATAAAAAATATTTTATTCGAAGTATTGCTCATCGGTAGCTACATTTTTTCCATCTGTTTGACAATTTGTGGATGCCACGCTAAAAAAATTGTTGCTCTGTTGAGCCAAACCAGTCATCTAGCCATTTTCGTACATTTTCGTAAGAAGTGAAGCGCTGCTGAGCAAGTGCGTGTCCCATCAATGCAAATAAGTGGTAATCGAACGAAGCCAAGTCTGGTGAATAAGCCGCATGCGAAAGTATTTCCCAACCAAATGCTTCAATCATTTCCTTGACCAGTTTTGCTATGTGTGATGGTGCATTATCATGAAGCAAAATCATTTTATGTTGCCTTTTTTGATATTCCGGTCGCTTTTCACACAAAGCTTGATTCAAATTGATCATTTGTCGGTAGCGTTCAATATTAACGGTTTCGCCAGGTTTTAGCAGCTCATAATAGATCACACCTTTCTGATCCAACCAAACACAGAGCATTGTTTTCCGTCCATAGCGATTTGGCCTTGCAGTCAATGTCGATGGTTCGCCTGGAGTTACCCATAATCTTTTACGCTTAGGATTCTCAAAATATATCTACTTTTCATCGCCAGTCACAATTCGATGGAGAAATGACTTTCTTTTATAGCGAGCAGCATTTCGCAAGTGGTTTTTCGGTTTTTTTGTTGTTTTTCGGTTTTTCTGTTGTTTTTCATTCAGTTCATATGGAACTCATTTTTCCATCTTCTGGATCTTTCCCATGGATTTCAAACGGCTATGGAGACGGCTTCTTATGTCACATTTAATTGATCCGCGAGTTGTTATTGAGTTTGAGCGTCATCCTCATCTAACAATGCTTGCAATTCGCTGTCTTTTTCGGTAGTTTTCCACGTTTTTTGTTTCTCACGTCAAAATCGCCACTTTTGAATTTTTTAAACCACTCAAAGCACTGTGATTTACCAAGAACATACTCACCATAAGCTTCGACAAGCATTCGATGCGATTCTGCAGCAGTTTTCTTCAAATGGTAACAGAAAATTAATGCTGTCCACAAATAGTTTCCAGGCACAAAATTCGACATGTTCAACGCTATTACAAACTATACTGTTGTATGAAATTTATATTGTTGTGTTGAAAATCTTTGTTAGATGTCAGATTAAGGAAATGGCGCCGTCTGACGGCAACTACATTGACAGCTATGGCTATCTATTGGTAAATTCCGTTTCATATTTACATACCTGGTACATATAATCATACATACATTGAAAGAAAAGATTGGCTGCTGCAACAAATTAAATGGTAAAATATGGCATAGCATTTTTTAATTGGCTGCAACCAATTTTTGGTTGCTGCAGTCAATTTTTAATTGTATTAGCCTATCCGCAACATCAATATAGAATTTTGATTGGCTAATGCAACCAAAGATTGACTGCTGTAACTAATTAAGAATGCTATGCCGTATTTTACCATCTAATTTACTGCAGCAGCCAATCTTTTCTTTCAGTGTAGCAATTTAACATTACGCAGCGACATGTGACAATCTAACAAATGATATATTTTAAATTCTACATATAATGCAAATAAATGTGTGATAAATGTGTGATAAATATTGATTTACTCACATATTTCTGCTGTAACATATGCTGTCACAAACGCAAAAGCAAAAAATGCGGTAAGCATTTTCCAAACGGAAGAGATTTTTTTGTGGTGTAACATCTTTTAGAAACATCTTCTCAGACGAGAACAATCATGATGAATGTACGACGCTCTAATCAACCATCTATATTATATAATTACTCATTTTATAATCTCCCCTCAATTCTCATTCTAATAGCATATGCGTAAAACGAAAATGCTGTTATATATTCTATATTTACTCGTTTTTTCTTTCTGCGCATAATCATATAATGTATAAAAAGAGAAACAGGAAGAAAGAGAGAGAGAGAGAGAGAGAGAGAGAGAGAGAGAAATAGCAATTCAAAAAAAAAATTACTTCTATAAAAACAACTAATCTTCTATGTAAATTAAAGCGAAATTTAAATTTTAAATGTATTCACTTATGCATCATAAATATTATTAAAAAAAAAATAGATTTTGATACATTTATGTATAATTATTATTAATAATGTATCTGCGGTTGTTGTATTTCAGATAAAAAACGTATATGAAACTTAATAACATATTCATACAAGAGAAAAATAAATAGTATAATAAATAGTATAATAATATAGAAAAATGTGGCTAGATTTTTATTATATTATTAATTTGATAAAATATATTCAAAATATATTTAATATATTAAATATATTTTTTAGTAAAAAAAATATAAGACTTGTAAATAAATGACGATAATTCGACTATAAACATAAATATAATTTTAGAATCGATTGTTATAACTTTTTTTAGGATTAATGTTCTACTCAGTAAATATATTGAATAGATTCTTAGTAACTATTAACATAATATATCAATATACGAAATTTATTGAGCAGTTAAATTTATGAATGATATTAAGGATGAATTTTGCTTTTCTCTTAACACTTCAGCTTCAATTTTACGTTAATATTCGATATACTGTTTTTTTCTAATGAGAAATCATCATTTTTATATATCCAGGCCTGACAACTATAGTGTAGAATCGTGGAGCACCTAAAATTTCTAATGGACGTGAAGCTTGATGGAAATTCATATCAAAAAAATCTAAGAATTGGATTAAAAATGAACTGTGAATTTTTTAAAATGTGCGCCAATTCGATATTTGTGATGGCAATACAACTGCTTGCATAGCTGAGATTCAACTTTCAAGAATCATTTATATCTACTGGTACTTACTGGTACCGTAATCGTGTGCCATATGTCGTTATCTATAAAATTTAACTGATCACAGTTCAGCATTTCTCTCTTACAATTAAATGAGAGGGGAATACTCGAATGTGATTAATCAATGCTTACAAATTATTGCTATACGATTACGGTCAAATAATATAAAGGCACATAAATGATCTCTTACTGACTTAGATAGAATGACGCAATTCGCAAAAAGGAGATGGCAACAAAGAGCACAAAATAAATGAAAAACAAAAAAGGGTTATCATTTTGTACTTTCTCCCCTTTCGTCAATCAAAAATATCACACCACAAGCGAGGTAAAAGAATTTCTGGCCCTGTATATATCCAAAGTGTATATATCTTTATGTATAAGATACAAGAAAATTGCATAAGACCACAGACATAACAGGTATATATATATATAGACTATGCGTTTGCTATCTTAAAATATCATTTCTGCATCTGTATTCCATTAGAAAGAGAACGCAATGTTGAAGTGCATCATAGTACTTCAATATTTCTTTGCAATTCATTTTGAGTGGGAAGCGCGATAAAGGCTTAGAATATATACATATTTACGTGCTCTAAGGTCGGTATTCATAATTAGTTCTTATATTTGTATATTAAGTACAGTCTGAAAATATCATAAGTCAATCACAGAGCCGTATTAACATCTTAAGATATTACTTAAGATAATCTTAAAAAAAATCTTAATAAAAAATATCAGTCTATATTACATTTATAGTATTATAGTTACGCATAAACACAAACTTTCCAATAAAAAATTAAAAAGAGAGAGCTAACTTGATGCATGTAATTTTTTTTTTTAATAAAAATGATAAGCTTAACTGTAGATCACACATTCCTATAAAGTTGTCATTATCTGTTTAAAAAGAATAAAGCAATAGATTGATTTGTATCGTTCTCTCTCTCTCTCTCTCTCTCTCTCTCTCTCTCTCTCTCTCTCTAACGAAATTAATATCAAGAAATGTATAATTTATGTCTATTATGTCTGTGAATAATATGCACGTATTGCAAATATCATGTAACATTAACATAAACCAATTAATTATACATATAGTATAGAATCTTTTGCTATTTTATAAGTCCTCATTTATATTTTAACGACTCATTTATATTTTAATGACATATATGTGTATATAGTGAAAATATTTTTCATATATGTCTATGCTTCATTCATTTTCTCTGATATGGTAGTCATACTATACTAAATGTAAAGTAAAACAGTATCCCAAAAAAAAATTAATATTCAATTTATTAATGAATTATTTAAAATTTAGAAAAATGTAGAACACAACACAATCCAAGATGATTCTACATCGATTCTATACTTAGTAACTAGTTTTTATCTTTCCTTATAATTCTTATATACATGACCCACGTAAGGTATTATACAAGCTATTATCTCTGAAAGTATGCGTCACAATGCATTCAGATAAAAATTTTGTGACTTTGTGAGGAGGACAAGATGGAATCATTTGACCTTAACGTTATGTTGTCAAAATTAAGGCAAGATCACTTTAAATGAAATAGAATTTTTTAAATGAAATATTCCATTTTTTTATTGCACATTCTTGTAGCAATTGCAGCACATATCGAAAGCTTTTCAAAACATTATGATAAAATATCATAATAATGATATTTGCTTATAAAGAGCTTTTCGAGTTACAAAATTTGAAAATTACAGTATCGCCACATTAGCATTACCCAAGATGCTTAAAAAACGGCTAAAATCTCTTGAATATTGTTCAGGGTCATGATTGTAACAAATATTATTAAGATTTTGACCTTAAACAGCATTCAAGAGATTTCCGTTGTTTAAGAACCTTGAGTAATGCTAATGCCTAATGGGATTCTGCAACTTTCAAATCTTATAATTCGAAAAGTTCCTTATGAAAAAATATTTTATTGTATTTCAAAAAGCTTTCGAGATATGCTTCAAGAATATGTAATAAAAATGGAATGTTCTATTAAAAAAATTAAAGTAATTTTGTCTTGATTTTTATAACGCCAAGGTCAAATCAATGATTCCATTTTATGTTCCTCTTGAAGACACAAAACTATTATCTAAATATATTTTTCATTTATGTGATGCATATTTTTAAAGATTATCACTGGAAACTTTACGTGGATCACCATGTATATGAAGAGCAGACTTTCAAAATGCGTTTTCATCTAAAAGGACTATGCCCAGTTTGGGATTTGGCTGAATATCACTGAGATCTAGCTAGGATTGTAGAGCATAAAAAAAGGATTAAAAAGTTCCATGCATAACTTTATAAAATGAGTCTCTTAAGTTCTACAGCTGTTCAAAGTTCGCTATTATGACCATGTGTACCATGTAAGACTGGTTTTATTCGATTTCTCGAATCATCTAGTATCTGGAATATGTCTAATTTTGACGAAGAACTAAAACCTTTTTTGGATCCCAAATGAATAGTTATAAGTGACATATATTAATCGATGAAGAGTGGAGAGAAACACTCAAAGTATGAAATAAAAAGTTTTAATTGATTTGACAAAGACACTACAATTCAATATTTAACATTTTTATCTCTCGTTTCAGAACGTTTTCTTTTATAATGGCATTAACAGACATGACATATATATTTAAAGGTATTGAGTGTTTTTGTGGAGCTCTTGTTCCAAGAAATCTAGCATTTCTCCAGCCAACAAATGTTTATGCAACTGATTTTTTAAATATTTTCCACATTGCCCACAATGGATCTTATTACGATCAGAGATGCGATTCTGTAACTGTTTTACACGCCTGCAGTTGTTGGTGTTATTGCGCAGCTTTTTCACCATATAAAATATCTGCACAATGACACCAACAATTGTCGGTAAGCGTATAAAGACAGTTATGGAATTACGCCTCAGTAGCTACTTCGGAGTACCCCATACCAAAAGTTAGTTTACCTCGATTGGTACATTCGCCGCTCTATCATTTCCCTCCGTCCAGAGCAAACTCCAGGGGCAATGTCGTCATTACAAGCAAATTCGAATTTATGTAACATGACGACATGAATTGCAATCAGGGACTTAGCCGGATTAATGAACTGTACCAAATACATTTTAGATATTATTTCAATGTCTTTAGTACTATTCATTACCGCCGTCACCGCAGGGAGGTGCCCTGGACGCAAAGAAATTGGATAAGTCTAGTGATATAATATATATAATATATGGTACATGGTATAATAGCGAACTTTGGATAGTTCTAGCACTCAGGAAACCTCTCCGATAAAGTTGAACTTATGGAATTTTTGATTCTCTTTTGATACCTTAAAATTTTAGGCATGTCTTAAAGTTGTTTATCCAAGGCCCAAATTTTCCTATAAAACTGGACATAGTTCTTTATAATTTTAAGAAAACGAAAAAGAAAGCCACAAGAAAACTACCCGCTTTATAGAGAATAATCATATACCAATTACTATAGGATGAAATGTTAAAAAATTGCTAAACAATTGCTAAAAATGTTAAATAAATCGAGTTAAAAGACATAATTTCGAAAATCTAAATTTTTTTAGCATATAAATTAATGATAAAAAATGCTTTTTTAATATTCCAAGAGAAGCTTATAAGTCTTTCAACAATAAATTCTACACCATCTCTAACTCAAATTATATTTGAACAAAACTCATTTTGAAAGTTGCTACTCTTCGTATATACAGGGTGTCTCAGGTGATCGTCAAATATTTCATGTGCTGATAAAACGGACTAAATTGAATAAAAAAATCCTTTACCATTTTGTAATTTTCACAATAATTAACAAGATATTAAGTACTAAAAATCGCTGAATGTTAGTCTTAAATAATTTTTTACCCAAGTATTATCAACTTTATAAAAAAGCAGCAAAAGACAAAAATTGTTTATTTTTTTCTCAAAAAGCTCTAAGAATTTTTTCTAAATTTTTTATTTACTTTTTAGTACTGGAATTTTCTTATTAGTACTATTACTAGTTTAACCAATATGAAAAAATACGGTACTAAAAAATTCTAAAAAAATTTTTTAAACTTTATTGAAAGAAAGAAAATAAACAATTTTTGTCACTTGCTGTTTATCTGTAAAGTTGTAGTACTTGAATAAAAAATTAATTGAAAACCAATATTCAGCGATATTTAATTAATATCTTGTTAACTATTGCAAAAATTGCAAAATGGAGAGGACTTTTCAACTTAGTTGAGTCCATGTACCAGCACATGAAATTTGACGATTGTTCTGGGACACTCTATATAAGGGTTGGCAAACATTACTTCGTCATTATTTTTTATGGTAAACAATTTGATGACAAAATTGCAACTTTTATGACGGTAATGTTAACTAAATAAATGCTAAAGTTAGAAAAAAAGTTACTTTGAAAAGTAACTTGTCACCATTACATATTACTTCCCAGATAGCAAACACACGTTTGACGTTAAATTTTGGTCATTTACTGACCATGGATGACTAAATGGTCATTCTAAATCCACTAAATGAGATCTTAATGATGGTCGAATGTCGCAGAATATTGACGTCGTCGTAGGAACGTCATTTTGACATGTCATATTAGGACATTTTCAAGTATTATATATATTTTTAGTATTATATATAAAGTCTCAGCACAGGTAGCAAGCAGATGGCGTTTGTCATCATTTTGACATTAAAATGACGAATAACATCAGCATTACTAACCTGGGCCTCAACTCAATACAATGATGGCCGTATCTAAATCGTGAAACCTGAATCGTAGTTGTGGATCAATGCTCAATCCTAAATATTAAAATATTGCGTTGATCTACGACTATAACTGGCATTTTACGATTCAGTTACGACCTATCATTGTGAGGCCCATATAGCTAGCAATGCTGACATTATTAGTTATCATTTTAACGTAAAAATAACAAACGCCATCGGCTTGCTACTTGTAATTATATGATATATTAATTAAGATATACAAATATAATAAATAATAATTTACAGCTGAAATTTATTGAAAGATTTTATAACAGTTACATATATAAATTACATGTGTATGCTCTGATAGAAATTTCCTCGTTAGTGCCACGAATGCCACGAATGATACTGGCCAACACCACGATACTTTGCCACTGCTTTTTGCCATGTCATAACTTAAAAAAAAAATCTGACATGGTTCATAAAAGGCCTAGTTTTGTGCCTGATATGAACTAGTATGAAAATAGCATTAAAATTCGCAATAAAATTTATTAAATAGTCTAACGTAGCTCATGTCAGACTCAGACTCGCCTCTCACATAAAAATATGACCGTAACGCTTATTCGCAGCGCAGTATTTCGTGACTGTGACGGATTTTTTAACCTGAATAATCGTAAACGTTAACGATTAAGATCTCGTTCGTGAGACAGAGCTAACGCTTTTTTCTTCCAAATTCTTTTTATGCAAAACACACATCAATTAATAACAAAACACAATTAATTTCATTTATTTTTGAGATGGCAATAGCGAAACTAAATTGTTATCCTTTTTTCTTGTCAAACCTTCATTTTTACACAAAAAATCAATAAAATTAGGCTCACTCGACGTGTTTAAAACGAAAGAATCTAGCAGAAAAAAGCGCTGCTTTTCCTCATTCTGTTCCGTGAAGAGATATTAATCTTACGACTATTCAGGTTAGAAAATCTGTCACAGCCTGGATGCTGGCAAGTATCGTACCGCAGCCGAGGACAACCGCTTCTTGAAGAAGAACGGCAACAAGAATGCGATAGACTGGGGAAGGAAAATACTAGAACACAAATATAAATAGCACAGTCAAACACGGCTACATTTACGCTCAAAAATAAAACATTCATATCGCAACATTCAGATTATAGCGAAACGAAACACGTCTCGCTACGATCGAATCATGATGGAAAGAAATACTCCCATGGATGCGTAGTAGGAGAGTGAATTTAGGTAACATTTGATTGGCTGTTCCAGTATAACCAGCGCTATTATACACAGGAAAGTGCATATTGGAGAACATTTATTTAATTGGTTATTTCCAGTATTGCTATCGCCGTTATGTGCAATATTTCATCTTATATTTTTTCCATCATTGAATGATCTCTTAGAATGATTGAGAACTTTGTCATTATTATTTTCTAAATAAGTTAATAATATCAATATTATATTTCGTTTCCATATAATTTCTTCAAATATTAATAATATTAAACTGTCAGCAGAGACATAAGCTTAAATATCTTATGTATTAAATAAAATTATGATTGGCACAGAAATGAAACTATTATTATAAGTTTTGATTTGCATCGATATAAATCAATAAGAAATCAAAATGTAATAAAAAAATCAAAATTATGTATTTGCTAACTGAAAATTAAGCAAGACCAAAATATTCCAGAGAGCACAAAGTCATCTAAAAGATGACTAAAAGACAACTAAATTGTTATAAAGGTATCTTTTAGTGAAAGAATATAGTCGACGAAAAGATGACTAAAAGATGACAAATGTCGCACTGCTAGTCATTTTATAGTCTTATTCATATAATTAAAGGATGATTTCTTTTAATCATCTTTAACACTTCTTTTGATTTTTATATTTTGATACATAACGTTTAATACATCGAATTTCTAAATTAATTTTTACAAAACGAAATAAAATTGCATGACTGACAATATACACATATCTCGTTTCCTGCAATGTTTACCGTGTCCTACGTGCAAGAATCATTATCTTTTATCATAATAGTCCTCTTTAGGGACTCGATTACAAAAAAATATTTTATTAGTGTTCATTAGAACACGAGTAAAATTTCTCATAATGCTGCATCTTTTATTCTGTCCTGTATGATTTTCAAACGCGAGAAACTGAACTTTATCACGTCCATCTGGTGGCGATCTCACGTATTGCTCGCGAATGAATGATAAAAAGTAATACCTAATCAAAATAACGGAAAGATATCTTTTTCATGTCTTTTCGGCAATACGAAAAGATATCTTTTAGTTGATCTTTTGCTTTGCGAAAATGATAACCATAGAAAGATGTCTTTTTTAAAAACATGTCTTTTTTTTAAAAAATGTTTTTTTTGTTTTTTCGAAACTAAAAGATCTTATAGATATCTTTTGATCTTGTTGAAAAGACAATATTTAAAAACAATATCTTTTCGTTATCTTTTAGTATTTTGTCTGGGATGATGTCATAATGACGTGACGGAAACATCGGTTGGTCAATTTTTTATCACTTGACGTCATTCGTACGAACATGAATTTGACATCAAAATGATCTGTGTTTGCTATCTGGATTACTAAAAAAAATAATAAATAACAAATGATGCGTAACGCTACTCGTTACAAAGGAACGAATAAAAAGTAACGCATTACACATTAAGAGTTTTTTTCACAGTAATGAATGATTTTTTTTCTCTACAAATAATGATTGAGTTTTCTTTAACTCTGACGTTACCATCATAAAACAGGACCGCAAAATGTAGACATCATCACTTTTGCCTTCTCCTTTTGAAGTAGCTGAAGCGTAACTTATTTTTTATTTGGCTTTATGGCTTTACTTTGGCGACCTGCTCGACGGGATTGATTCCATGGCGGTGTCTTCATGCTCAACGGATCTGCTGTCTACCTGAAGGATTGTTCCTTTAAAATTATCATCGATATCTGATCTCCTTAAAGAACCTTGGCGAAGTGGAATCTTTGGATCTGGCGCTATATTTCTCCTTGCTAGACGGTCTCCGCTGATTTCTCCGCTATGAAAGTGCCAAAAAAGCCTGACGCAATTTCCAACTTGAGTGAACGAGAAGAATGCAATATCGATCGACGACTCGACTATTGAGCACTAGAGGAGGAATCTCACCGCATCGATTAAGGAACAGGGAATCCTCACCGACGATGGCTGGGAGGAGACGCCCGAAGGAACTCCGACTTGCCAAAGAGTTGTCTAAGACACACATCAAGAATCACCACCTTCTTGTATACCAGCAGGATCAGCAAGTATATTTTTAAATCAGAATTATTGGGTATGGGAAAAAGTTCGTGGCGATTTTTTAGTAAAATTAAAGTGTTTTTCTTAGAGTATTGAAATCAATTTATTTAAACCAAATATGCTCCATTATTTTCTATAATATTTTGCCATT
>Ga0157364_1005292_pt1 | contig 13108 bp, 5 predicted proteins | sample AttsexASBM2_FD_111476 | JGI IMG/M metagenome (GOLD analysis project Ga0157364, IMG submission 111476) | Fungus gardens microbial communities from leaf cutter ant in Ribeirão Preto, State of São Paulo, Brazil - Atta sexdens ASBM2 | ecosystem: Host-associated > Fungi > Mycelium > Unclassified ... | reverse complement strand
TATATATATATATATAAAATTTATTTTCTTATTTATTATTATTTTTCAAAAGATTACGAAATTAATGCCAATTAATGCCAATAATAATATATTAATAAAGAAATGTAATATCAATTATCTAACCCGGTATTTATATAACATTTCCTTTGATCCCAATTCCGGCTCTACTGGCACAAATATAATCAAGCGATGAAGTTCCGGTCGACGTGAAATTGGATACTGGATCATACCCATCTCGTCGCCAAAGACGGCTGCCAGTTCTTGCTCGCATCTAACCGATCGATGAAGGTACTCACAAGCTGTCAGATCGCGATTCATCGCGAAAATTCTGTATTGACTTCTCGCTGGAAACTTGAGCATTTCACAATATCGTTCATGTTTGCAATGGATCCTTGCCTCCGAGTTGGCGCCTTTTTCTTCACTGTTTCTTTTTTCTTCGCCGTATTCAAGAACGTCGTTGTTGCATTCGTAATTCTTTTGATGGTCCTCGTTTCGATGATAATGCGTGGTACCATCACTTTTAACCTCAAGCATATCCCCAAGAATACCAACAGTCGTGAGAATCGTTTGCGAATCAGCTCCGGATTCCCAAAACTTATAAGTCGACATCGATCTACCACCGCAAGTAGCACATATCTTCCAGAATACCGCGTCATTGTCGGAAATCTGACATTAATGAAATTTTCTTTAATAAAGGGGATTATTAATATTGAAACATGTATAATAAAAATATGACCGAAAAACTATAGTTCATATGGTATAATTTTATAGCTGAATCAATCGACAAAAGCACACTGTTATATAATCAATATTATATTATAGACGTAATAAGAATAGAATTTCTATATGAAGTTGTTGCTATTGATTTAGAAAGAGTTCAAGAAAGAAAGAGCTTCAATTATATTTTCTTCTTTTTAAACTCTTGGATAAAAGAGAGATGCGGTCCATTTAGCGCTATTTACAAATATTTCGAAATATCTGATTGATCAATTAGAAGAAAAAATTTCACTAATTGACTAATCAAAAGAATGCTTCAAAAAATTTGTAGCATCAAGTGAATCGCAGCCGCTGATTCAAATCTTTCTAACATAAAGATTAAAATCAGAGAATGCGCCATCTATATTTATTTTTCATACAGTATAGATCATTCGGGTAATATTGCAGCAACATTGTAATATTCCAATAATCCCACAGAGAACGTTACTGCAAATGTTGTAGCAGATTATGAAATTCAATTAATGCCAATAATAATATATTAATAAAGAAATGTAATATTATGAAATATCTACTCGGTATTTATAGAACATTTCCTTTGATCCTAATTGTTGAATGTTACTATAAGCTCTGTACTATATTACGTCTGTTACATGTCTATGTATTACTGATTGTGAGTATGCGTACCACGATTTTTTACCTTCAGATTTATTTGGTCCTCCATTGAAACTTCGTAATGACCTCTTCTTGATATACTAATGTGGAGATTGTCGGGCATCGATAAAGTACAACTAACTACTGATTGATCATAGAACACGGTGGCGTAGTCTTTGTGCTCCATGCGGAAAGTCAACAAGATCGAGACAAAACCGTCCACAATCGATACTCTTGTCTGTTTCTCTTGGCATTCGGTGTGTGGCATGGAATTTTCATGCGAGAACTCAACGTCGAGAGACAATGTAGAAGCATCTCGATCACCATATTCTTTCTTTTCAAATGTTTTCGTAATTCCGAAATATTGCAATTCATTTTCCGTCCATTCGCAAATTACTGGCTGTTCCTCTATCGTGTAACCAGTAATAATGCATGTGCCATCTGATGATAAAATATCGAAGGCAAATGATATTTGATAATAAAGAACATCAAATAAACATATTTCTTAACATATTACACATATTTGTGTACCGGGAAATGTAACAACCAATTCTCCATTTGAACGTAGCAACGTATCAGTACCGTCGGCACGACGTGTGAATACCTCGTTGACCTCGTAATCCAACGTTGTCCTAACGAGCAATCGATCGTGTTCACTTACGACCAGATCGTTCAGCACCTCGTAGCATCTACCATCGTAATTTACTACTGAGTATCGTAACACTTCACCTACAGCGAATGCTCCTGTTATCAATGAATCGTCTCCCTTGCTCTAAGATAAAATGTTTAAAGATGACAAACATTAAATACTGTTTGTTGTAACAAACTCAAAGTTCTATATACCTTCAACTTGATTTATATAGTAAGTAAGTAAAAAATTTTTAGCCAAAAAACATTTAAAAAATGATACAATAAAACAATTTTTATTTTTCAATATAGTCGTCCTTTATTTCAATATACTTTTTAGAACGATGAATTAATTTTTCTATACCATTAAAAAATATTCTAAATTTTTCTACTTAAAGTGATTTAACACTGCGGAGATTACTTTTTCTGGCAAATTTTTTCCACGTAGATCGGATTTTAGAAAAATGAAGAATGATCTCTACAGAGTTATAAAACATTTTAAAGATAAAAATTCAGAATATTTTTATTTAAAAAATTAATTCATCGTTATAAAAAAATGTAGTAAAAATAAAAGGTAACTGTATTGAAATATAAAAAAATAGTATGTTACTTTATCATTCTTTTTATATGTTGGAAACTTTTGGATCTATACTTTACGTACAATTAAATTGTAATTTTTGGGGAAAAACGATGTAATTGTACGAAATTAAACTTATCTTTAAAATCTCAACTATCAAATCGTTCAAGTTATTTTCGCGTCCCAATTAAAACGAAACTTAATAGTCACGAATTCTCCTACTGATGGTATATGTTTCGACGGTTGCGCGTCCAGCATCGATCCGTTGGAACGCGTCTCCGTGGAATCTATGACTTTATCGCTATGCTTGGCCGCCACCGATTGACTCGAGTTGCCCTTTCTAAATTCTGCTGTAGAAGAATCCTCAATTTAACTGAAAAATTCTCGTTCTCTTCGTAGTTGACCTGCGTTTCTTGTATACTTTTTGGGTCCATTTCGTGGATGGATTCATCGTGCGATTGCGGCTTGTTGAAGTCCATGCACGTCACGATGACGCCATTCGAGCGGAAGATGATGACAGTATTGTCGTCCAGATACTTTAAGACGGTACCGTTTCTAAGAAAGTTCCGACAGACTTCACGGGCTGCACCTGCGCACCCGGGACGTTTTGAAACGTACGATTGTCGAATGTAAAATGGATTTTTGGTGTCGTCCCCAATGGTTGGTTCTATCAATAATCCCGAAGGCCATGAAGCACGAAAGTCGAAAGTAAAATTTTGCCAATGGGAATCGGATGAATTTTCAACTACAGAACGTAAAAGAATTATTCGAATAATAAAGACGTCTATTTTTTATTGTCTGTCATTGCATGAGAATCATTAGTAACATAACATCAGTGTTATAATTTCATTCAAAGTAATTGTAATATAACACATATATTACAAGATAATTACTGAGTGAGAAATTATAATAATACATTGATTGTTATATTACTTTTAATTGATGTTTACTGGATATTTATTTTCTGACTATATCATTGTTTGATAAGTGTTTAATAGCTCTAAAGCGAGGTATTAATTACCTAGTTCTCTCCTATTCCGGTAGAAACCTAATACAATTCCCCTTTTCGTAGTTAAGTGAAATGTGCTTGTTGACTGACGGTGACTAACTCTGCCAGACAATCGTAAAGTGCAGTTTAGCAGAGTAACAGCGATGCGTAAATTGCGGTCCCCGTGAAGCCAGTCCTCGAGTTCAATCCGCACCGATGTATCGCCATCCAAAAGAAACTTTTTGCTATGATGAATCACTTGAACACGAAGACTTCCAAGATCGTATCCAACGAAGTTGTACGATCCGCCCGTCTCGTCACATTGAGACGATAGAATTTTTTTCATCGGTAAGAAGAACGTATCGACATCATCTATCTTTGTGTCCAATTTTTTCTTTATCATTGACGTTTTTCCACTCATAACTCTTCCATCCGCCCATTTGCTTTCGTTGTCCGCCGTCGGCGACTCGTTCTGCTTCTGTCTTGTCATTTTCTTTCCGATATTCTCCACCGCCGCCTTCTCAAATTCCTTCGTTTCGAAAATTTTCTTTTGCCCGTCGCGATCCAAACCCTTCTTTAGATGACGCGCTTTCAAAGAATCCCGAAGTATGAAGCACTTGTCGTCGAATATGATCGCGTCGTCTTCCACCTCGATGGAATTCTTCATAAATCTTCCTGTCAAGTCCATCCTATGCGATTGGCGCATCTCCTGCTCTCGTTTTATCCAATTCTCTTCTTTCTTCGCAATATATTCACAGAATTCATGGAGTCCGATGGGCGTACATATACTTGACAAGCACCTTTCCTCGGACACATTATTCACCACGTCGTTGTTGCTAAAGTAAAGCAGCAGAGAATCCGTCGGCTTGAAGTATCTAGCCACGAAACGATCGAAACTTTGGAAACATTCGTGGACGACCTGAAGAAAAACCCGGCTCGAGAGTAACTCGACGTCTTCGTATTCTTCGAGACTCGGTCTTTGGTAACTTCTCTTCTTGAAGACATTCTTGCACAAATATCCCGGAAGCAACGTCTCTCTAACGTCTGTTAGCGTGAACAAAAGCGGGCATTCGGTGAATGCAACTACCGGTTTACAATAATCAATCTCGGTGTCGCTTTTACAACGATGTAGTCCGGATGCAATGGTTGGAAGTGATGTAAAATTTGGCACGCTGCATGTTCTTTTTATCGTTGATCTCATGTGTTTTAATTCTGACAATTCATCTCTTGGCGGTTGCACCAATCGTGATCTTGCTTCGCGACTGCTACCGGAAAAGATCAGGTCGTCAAACATCAAGAGATGTAAGTAGTGAACAACTTCCTCGCGACTGACCTTTTGCTCTCGATTAAATGCACGCGCGATATTGTCCAAGTGGCAGAAATACATATCAGATTTTGATTTCGTTGGTACTTCATAATTCCGCCAAACATTAATTATTTTCGGATTTCGTAGAACTCGTAGAACCGCGTCGTCCAGATGAGTAACTCCATGATCGTGGAAATGACGGATGATCACGCTCAAAGTGTCTCCATATGGTATAACTTCAAGATCAGAAGACTGCAACGATTCGCTGGCACCGTCAGCACTGGTATCGTATTCATCGATAAGCTCGTATTCAAGATCAAGTAGTTTCAGCTTAGCCTGCATATTGAACGTAGGGCTTCGCTCTGCTGTCATTGATGTATTCTCGTGTCTCGTATCGGCATCGCTAAATCCTGTATCGTGATCGGCAAGAAAACACCCATCGGTCGCAAGATTGTGTTCGACCTGAAGAAGTATCGCGCTCAATATCAATGGAGCGCCAATATATTCGTTAGGTATGTTCTTCAATACATCATCGTAAATCTTAGTATCTACTACCTCATCTCTTTTATCAAAAATTCTTTTCTCCAGCTTCATATTTTTAAGATACTTTGCATGCTGTCGGTAAAGTTCGTACAAATGATACAAAGTAAAAAGTATTCTATTGTATATGTCTCGCCTCAAAGACTCCTTCTCGATAATGTTAACTATTTCCGGGAAGACTGGTAGATCGATAGTAAGAATAGTTATGTTGGCATACATCGGATAAGCTGATAGATTAGCGAATCGTTCGTGCGTAACTCTCCAAAATTCGACTAACTTGATTTCGTTGATATGATAATCTTCAAAGAAGGGCGTTTTATCTCGGATATCGTTTTCTTTCGTTTCGCGATGCCCAATGTATTTCTCGCCGGGAAGCTTAATCTCCAATATACAGGTCAAAGGAACTCCGACGCTTAACAATTCCGCTGGTAAATCGGGATTATGAAACCCGCTAAGTACAACATAGAGATTCGGTCCATCAAAAGGTACGTTACTTGCACGTGAACGTATATTCGCTTTGCCATTCAATACGTATTCGGTCTTGTTACTATAGGCTCTTTGAGGGATAGGATCTTCAATAGTGCTTTGCGAAGAAGCTGAGTAATGAAATTATTACTATTATGTAAGCCGGAGAGAAAGAAAGAACACGCGAATTACAAAAAAAAATAATCTGTTTCGCTAATTATGATTGCGATTTATCGAATAGGGAAAATAATAGTATTTATCATCTCATACGATTAGAGATGTAAAATTATCGTCAAATACATATGACGATTACTTAAAATTACGTAAGATGATAATTTTGATAAAATTCGTTATTTTTTATAATTTTCATATAATCATGATTTTTTAATGTAGAAGTAAACTGCATTCATGTTTTTTGCATTGATGTTTACAAGATATAACAACATTCTTTTTATAAAAATATCAAATCTACCCTCATGAGTTTGATGGAATTGCATCTAAAAAAAATTTAAATATACTATGTATATAAAAGAAGATTAATAGTAAGAATGTTAATATTAATTCAACATTACGTACTTTTCAAATATATTATGCATGAAGAGTTTTCATGCATAATATATTTGATTTTCATTTTCAGTTTTAAAGATATCAAACCGACAAATCTTATTTAAAACTTTGCTGATTTGCTATCTTTAAATGACAACTTTTCATACATAATTTACTTGAAAAGTAGATAATGAATTGAATTAATATTCCTAATATTATCTCACTATAATACTATCTCAAATTTCTATACATAGAACATTCAAAATTCTTTTGAAATATATTTTAGTTACTGTATGTTAATTTCCTAATTATTACATATATATATATATATAGTATTTAATAAAAAGTATTTCATAAGTTAAATAAAGTATTTTAATTTATTTATCTTATAAAGTTAAATATTCCTTTTGAATTATATAAAAATTTTTAGTTTTTGTAATTTTTTTTCTAAATTAGATACTATTTTATTAACTTTCCAAAACTTGACAATTTACCATAATTTATCGAGTAAGTTACCGTTAAATTGGGCCATTTTTATCTCCACATAGCTACATCATATTGTTAAAAGCTTGTCTTTAATGGTCTTGAAATGGAAAAAAAACAACTGGCATTGTATCATTTACTTGAGCTGTCAGTATTCTGAATTGTCCGATATTCTTCATCAATTTTGCAGTCTATATTCGCCTCTACTTTAAGTCTTCCAATGTACTTGGTTTTGGTGCGATAGATCAGATACTTTATGAGCCGTGCAATCAGCCAGGTAGAGAGATGGCCATTGTTTTCGCTTAAGACGGTATTCGCGTAATGACAGATACTCTCGACAGCAGGACATTTCTCTGGATCTTGTTTCGACAGCGTTTTCACAGTGTCTATCGTTTTCTGATAACTGAGAGAATAAATACACGCCTGCTCTTCTTCTTCGACGGTTTCACTGAAGAGAGAAATATAGCGGCTGTGCTCGACAAATGTCCCTACCATCATCGTTACTATACACCACCAATGATCATCGTTGATCAATATGTAATCTAACGCACTACACCAATCAGCTTCATTATGTATTTTTGTTATATTTTTCTGACTTCTGTTAACAATATTGAATTTTTTAGATTTCTTTTTCATTTAGAGGTTATTTTATAATATTTGAGAGCACCTAAGCATAATAATCACACGTGAACGTATCAATAAATGAATAAATCATCGAATGAATGAATGTGACAGTGCCTATATCTAATTTTTATCAAAGCACGAGTCATGAAATAATAAATTATGTAAGCATTGTATCATGGAATAATAAATTCTTTGTGTGTGAAAATTATTTATTTTAATATCATTACACACATGTATTCAGTATAATGATATTAAAATTATATTTATTACACTGAATATATGTAAGAATTATGTAGTTATTCAAATTAATTCGAATTTTCGTACTGATTAATTCAAAATGTATTTTATAGTTACGGAATTTATTCGAAAACAGAGTTTATACAGTATAAAACTATACATGCAGAAGTTGTAGCAGCTCATACCGGCTAAATGTTGCAGAGAGCGATCAGTTCTTTTTTTTCTGCTAAGGGATAAAAGTAAATCGAGCATTTCACAACGGGGACACTGGTAATGGAAAACGTATTACCGGAGTCGTAAGTTTCGTCAGTAGGGACATGGGTTCCGACATTATAACACGGATGTGCAGGCTGTACTTAACGACGAAACTCTGTGGAAACTGTAATTTTCGTGTGAGGGGACGAAAAAGTAGTCGATGCTCTGCACAGTACGGCCGTGGCACGGAACGCGTGTAAAATACGATCATGGTAAAAAAAAATTAAACAAATGGGATGCCTAAACGTGCAAAGTTACGCGTGAAACTGTTTTCGCATGTATATCTCGGGCTTTCGCGAGGCAAGCGCGATGCGATGTTCGTCAAAATCATTGGATATTATCGATAAATGCAAATGTGCAGATATATTGCTTGTTATATAGCTCTCGCATTACAAAAAGAAGCTAGAAGAGATATTTTTTACAAAATTTTTGTTACAGTGCATTAAAATATTTATAGTAAATAAAAAATACTCAATTATTTTTGTAATTTTAATTAAATTGATATTCTGCTATAATTCCAATTCTCCGATGAAAGCACCGCCTATTAAATTTACGTATATTTGGAAACGCTGGACAATTTAATTAAAATATATGCAGCATGTATGGACGCTCTATCATTCGGATTTTATCACAAAATAGAAGCGCATAAGATTATATTATTCCAGTTGCTGGGAAAATGGGTGAAAATTATAGAATGAAATAATTTAAAGATATATTGTAAACATGTTTATAATGGAGATGTCAATATCCGCGAAACCAATATGAATAATGACGAGATTATAAGTTTCTCTCATTTCTTTAAATCTTTGTCTTTTCTCCATTATTCAACATTGATATTTGCTTTTTTCTTTTTATTACTTTACAAACTATATCAATTTTTATTAATGTCGTACGTCAAATTCTTAAAAATCCTGATAGATTGAAACGAATTTGAATTTATGAGAAACGTTTCTGCAATTATATGATTCGTTTCTACGTACGGTTTCATTATCACTCTGTTAAATTCATTACGTTTACAGGAAGGTTTGTCCGAGATAGATGTGCAACGCACAGAATATGGGAGCTTTAATTAAATTTGATAATGGAAAAGTTTATTGAGTCGCAGCAGAATTGATAAGAGGAAGAGAGGAAAAGATACGCTAATTGGCCGACAGTTTTGCGTCCAGCTAGCACGCAATGTCATAACAAAAAGATGTACCTATCCACCCCCTTTATGTCTCAAAACGGTGCGAGCACGGTTGCCGCGTGGCAAGCGAGAGGTTTGATTTTAATTAAATTATAATGTAGTTTTGCTGGGTGCACAGCTCTATACACGACTGACTCCAAGGGACCAGCCTCTCCATCGTGCTCGCGTCTAAAGCGCGCTACGAAAGCACGTCGTTATCTCAGTTTAGTTCCGGCGTGCTGTTTTCGGAGAAGCGCTGAAACAACGAGGCGCATCGTGATAATGACCGAGGTACTCGAGGTACCATTCGCCACATCTAATTCCCTTAATAAACAAATCTTTATTCCTCGCCTGTACAATGGAAAAGATACAATTATATTACATAGTCACGATATAAAAATAAACTCTGTTTTTGTTCATTAATGTTTGTTCGTTCGCTGGCGTCGCTATTTTATATAAGATACCATAATTTTGTTTCTTTTTGTGAAAGAATTTGTCCCATTTTTCCTTAGATAAACGAAGACTATTTGCAATTAACGCTACACCTGCAATGAAAAGTTTCTCTCTGTATAAATAAATTTTCTATCCTTTAAAACAAACATAGAAAATTTACAGATTAGCCAATTATTTACTTTTGTCGTGTTTTTTCAAAAAATGACTGAAGTCGGATCGTGTAATATAATGACAATTATGAAAATAAATATTCACATATGACGGTAGCAGAGATTACGTTTGCGTGAAAATATTTTCATTTCTCATAATGCAGTCAAATGCATAATGTATTTTGAGGTAGTGAATATTAATTAGATTCATGTAGAATACATGAGGATAATATTTCACCATTTCGCTTACTATGAAAAGAATCTAACATCACAGAAAATATTCTACTAATAATTTTTTTATCTTTCATTATTAACATATCTTCATTTAAAAAATTGAAATTAATTTAATTACATTTAAACAAATTTAAAGAGAAATAAAGATTTCTTAATAAAATCTGAATAGAACCTGAATAGAATTTGAATAGAACTTAAATTAAAAATTTCAGCAATTCTATCTTATCGCGTCGTCGTATCATAAAAAATATACTATTACTCATATTTCCCAATATAAAAAAATAATATATATAAAATTTTCTTTGATTTCTATCAATATGAAAGATATCAATATGAAACAACAAATAATCGGAAGGTAGAAATGTATTAAATAATGAATAACATTGAATAACGTTTGAATAAGAAAATAAATTGCCATAAAATCAATAAATAAAACTGTTATTATACAATAATAAGTAGATATCGCATTTTCAAGTGTACAACTTAGTCTTTCTCTTGCAAAAACTTTATATATTTTCTTTTGTATTTCTGCAGGCACGCACTCTCGGCGTGCGGAAATAGTTTGACAATTGAGATGCAAAGGAAGAGAGTACGAAATACTTTCTTTGTAGGCGAAGCACCGAAGTAGCCAGCAAACTTCTCGAGTTACGAAGACTGAGAAGTATAAACTTCTATATATTATAAACTACAAACAAAACTTTACTCCGTAACTATTCAAAAAAGAATATATACAGATAATAAAAATTAATCAAAATCGGAAATTTTCAGAAATATAATGTAATCGATTCACACTATCGGATACTATATCGGATTACACTTCCATTATCGTTTTGATATCACAATTATATATTGAATCAAATAGTTATAGCGTTGTAATTATGATGCTTTTTAATTTTTTACCAATATTTCACCATTGTTAATAGCCATAAAATTGTGTGTTATGTCGTATTTTATGATTATTTTATGGTTACCGTAAGAGAAATAATCCTTGTGACAATAAATTGACTCAAATAAAGAGAAACAAACAAAGGAAGAAAGGGAAAAAGAGTAACAGAACAAATTTAATATTACAATGTTGTTAAACAACATAACATAATTAATAATACAATTAACGTGGTTAGACATATAAATTAATGCATTATTAAATGTTAATCTATTGTAGTATTCACTGATTTTAATATTATATCAATAATAAATTATGTTTAAATTGTTGACTAATCGATTAATCGAGTATAGATTAATAACACTCTCATAGAATGAATTGAATTGTTAATGAATATCAATATATGCTAGTGATGTTCCATGTTCTCACTTAGCGCTCTCTGTACAGTGTGTTCCATTTTGAATAATTTAAATATATTATATTACATTTAATCTTTGCAGATCATTATTTAAATAATTTTAAAGAGAGAAAAAGAAAATAAGAAGAAAAGAAATGTTTTTGGAATAATGTTTTAAACAAAGATTTGTTAAATTTATTTTTATGAATATCATTATGTATATTGGAGCCTTAAAGTAAAGCTTTAATATATGGAAAAATAAATATTTTAAAAGTTATTTTACATTTTATCGTGCGCGCGCGAGATATATGAAAATTAAAATACATGACATTCTAGTCTTTGAGAAATCAAATTGTTTAAAATAATTTTTTGAAATCATTTTTTTTTCAATTCTAGATGTATTTTTAAGACGTATTTTTGAAAAACGAAACATTTTGTATATCTCCAGAAAACATCGCAACTTGTTCTGATTTCTATTGTTAGAATTCCTATTCCACCACATAGTCATGACATGGTCAATCAGTAGCTTTAACTCATTTGCAGACGAGCGCTCAAGAGTACAAGCTGTATTTATTTAACAAATTTGCCTCGCTTAACATATGTCAGTAAACAAAGCAAAATATATACGGAATTCTCATGTAACTAAAAACAATTACTAAAGCAGTTACGTAAAGTAACGTACTTAAATTTATTTCTATAATATAATAATTAATTTAAAGTTTATAATTGTAATTAATATTATTTTTAATCTAATATGTTTAAAATAGATTGTGCCGTAAACTTACTGAAATTGTAATAAATAAATAAATTTAATTTGAATTATGTATAATTATTTATGTATAATCTAAGAATAAACAGCACATTTGAGTAATATTCTATTCTATCTAAAAATGTTCAAATTTACTAAAACTCTAAATGTGGAATGATCTTTTTTTAATTTAAATTTTTTGTCAATAAATGATAAATAAATAATAAGTTGTTGATTAAAATCTATGAATAATGTTATAATTAATTTAACGAGAAAAAAGTAAAAATAAGGATCAAGTCATTAAAAAAATGATTATAATTATTTACTTATGACTTATTAAACTATGATAGTATTCCACGTCAATTTAATGAGATTATTTCAAATTAAACGGTCATTTAATTGACCGCCGCTCAGAGAATCGATTTTGAGATAGTTGTATGGACGGATGAACGGATCTATGAATGAACGGGATTGGGTCAGTTTTCGGGCGGTATCAGAACCTGCAGATATTGTAGGTAGGAACGATGATAGGTAAGCCGACGTAATGCGTCGTCCCATTTAAACCCGGAAATGTAATGAGGTGGGAGGCAAAGGGAAACGACAACCCAATGGCGAATGAGAGGATAGTTGGTGTCGGCCGTGCAACCGATTTGCCCGAGCGATAGTTTGAGTTTGAGCGAAGCACCGGCGTGTTCCTGGCGATGACCCTGCTGGGAAACTACGTGCCGCTCTACGTTGTGAATCCGACAAGGACCACTTATCTCCCGAGGCTAAATCCTAGACCAAGTTTGGTACCGTAGTCAGGATTGGCCTTCCACGACTACGAACTCGAAGCGAGCTAGCTACCCGCTATTAAGCTGTACTCCATGCAGCCTTGCATCTTTGCAGATCACCATGACCTGGCCACAAACCGCGAGCTAACTATCCTTCGTAATTGTTTCAATTTAGCTTTTTGTATTGTTTATTTTGTAACGAACTTGTGATGCAGCAAATTGGAATTGTGATGCAAAAATTGTCTTTTTTTTAAACATAGAATATTGTGTAAGCCAAGATTAGAAAGAAG
>Ga0157364_1005291_pt1 | contig 13108 bp, 7 predicted proteins | sample AttsexASBM2_FD_111476 | JGI IMG/M metagenome (GOLD analysis project Ga0157364, IMG submission 111476) | Fungus gardens microbial communities from leaf cutter ant in Ribeirão Preto, State of São Paulo, Brazil - Atta sexdens ASBM2 | ecosystem: Host-associated > Fungi > Mycelium > Unclassified ... | reverse complement strand
GTTAAAATTGGAACATAAGACGTATTCAAAACGTCTTAAAGAGGTGTTTTTAAAATTTGGTCCAAAAAGTTAGCCCATTTTACCAATATATTATATATTTACATTTATGTTATTAAGTGGGAAGTTATAATACAACTTTGGCCAAAAATATTTTAAGATTTTGTTAATCATTATTTAAAATTTTAGCTCAAAAATTGATTTAAGGCATTTGCTGTAAATTATCCTTTATTTCAAGAACCCTTTAAATTTACATATAATACCGATAACTAATAAATAATGCAGATAAAAAGAAAGAGAATTCCAGAGATACATGAAAAAGATATAAGTAATAAATGAATGATAAATGAATAAAATAATCCAATAATTTTGACAAAGACTGTATTATGTAATGTTACCATTACTTAATGTTTAACGAGTCGTTTCGCGCACAGACCATGCCGAGATTTTGCATCACGCTCATTTCGCTTTTCGCAGTAGCGGATTTTCGAAGCGTGCTCGGTGCGGTGTTTCCATTGAATCGTAGATGAGTTCCCGCTGAAAAAAATGAATGAACTGCGGTGACGCGAGGGGGAGGAACGATGGAGTTACCGACTTGGACAAACAATCGGCTAATGACATGTAAATATGGCGGAGCTAATCAAGCGGCTGTGCCAACAGGCCACGGGAAGAGACGCCGCGACCCGCTTCGCTCGCTTGCTTGCTCGCTCTCTCGCACGCTTGCAACACAGGATGGAAGGGACGGAAGAGGGTGTCCAATATACCCCGATGCAGCAATGTATTTGCAAGCCCGACCTGCGCACATGCGTCGCGCGCGCTGTAGCAACGCGCGCGTACATATTTAATGGTTGCACGTTAATTGCGCTCTGTTTGCCCATTCCCCATTCTACGCTCCATCTACACGTCCACCCACATTCTCTTCACCCTTTCCGTGCCCGCAATTCTCCTTTGTTAGCGTGCGCTGCGCCGCACCGCGCCGCCGCGCGTTCGATTTTAATCAATTCACCTCGGGCACCTACTACAGCTGGTTCACGCTCGAGATCCCACGGAAACCTACTTTTGATGGCGCATCATCGGATGCAGCCATTTCCGAGAACTGCGTTTACGTTGAACGTTACAGTAACGCAGATTTTCCGCGCCTGTCCGGTGAATATCGTGTAATCGCGGGGGAGGGTTATTTTCGATCGTCCAGTTATTTTTGGCTTGGAACAGCGCGACGCGACGGAAAAGTGACTGAGGAACGAGGAGAAACTTGTCCGGAAAATACATATGAAATAAGTTTTGCTGAAGTATGTAAATATTAGGTCTTGCGGATACATAATGATTTTGTTGAAATAACTAAAAATTTACCTAGATACAGAACTGAAAATAATTGTCTGAATTATCTAAATAATTATATTGAATACAAGCTAGTAGAATGTCAAAATCTTTTGTTACTTTATCATAATTTTTGAGCCTTCTACGTAGTTATCTTGATGGTCCAACATAATTATTTTCAGATTTGTATCTATCTAAATTTTTGAATTTTTTTTTACAAAATCTGTTTTTCCGTCTATTGATCTGGAAATAATTATGTTATGAATTATCTAAATGATTATATTAGCTTAAGCTAATAGGATATTAAAATCTTTTGTTAATTATTTTAATTTTTTTATCTTTGTAATTATCTTGATGTTCAATTATTCTTGAGGTTCAATTTAATTATTTTCAGATCTATATCGGTTTAAATGAAAAATAATTTTGCTGAAATATCTATAAATTTAGATACAGTTAGATACAGATCCGAAAATAATTTTGTTGGTCTATCAAAATAATTAAGAATCTCAAACATGATGAGTAATGCTACAAAAAATTTTCACATTCTATCAATTTGAACATTCTATGTGTAATTATTTTACGGTTTAATACAACTATTTTCAGATATAATATCTGTGTCTGATCAAATTTTTATGTAGTTTAGTAAAACTTTTTTTCATGGCATACAACAGAAATAGGCTCAAACATGCGTTGCAATGAGAAATGGTTTACGAGATTTTTCAATCAGTGGATCTCTTCTCCGAATATTCGATCTTTCACGAATTAACGAATTTTAACTGATATCGAGCGGTCCACTTAAGTTAACTCAGCTACCTTATGCTCAATCTTTCTTTTGTTGAAAAATTTCATAAAAGAGTCTAAAATATATGGTCCATGTTAATTGTAAACGGTTGCGAATCCATGCCACGTTGAGTTCACGGCACAGAAAAACGTAGAGGCTAACACATTATTGTTCAAAGTTCTTTAATTATCTCGCTTTCTGCTGCAAAAGGGGTGAATAAGGAAAATGTACTTTTATGTCAATAGAAAGAATGAGAAAGAAAGAGAGAAAGAGGAAGATGGACGGCGGGGGTTTCTCTACACACACTTTTTACGTCAGTTTCTCTCTCTTTCCCTCCCTCTCTCTTTTTCTTTCTCTTTCTCTTATTAAGGCGTGCTTACTTTATGAAACGAACGTTTCTAATTAGAAAATTCTTTCGAATACATTTTCCATTTCATCCTTCTTTCCGTATCGAAAAAAAAGCAATAAAGTCATCGAGTTGCCCATGTACGTTTCATATACAGTTCCTGGTCATATCAGAAATTAGATGCACGGATTTTATTATTGAATTTGAGAGACCGAAAATAATAGCTATTTTTACTTTTACTTTTATATCTATCTAAAGTAGGATTTTATTTTTTGTTTAGACATTTTTAATTAATAAAATTATAGTTTTGGCAATACTCTCTTATTAAATATTATTTATTTTTGTAAAATAGAAAAATATACGTTATTAATATTTTGTTAAGCCATTAGTAGCTATGAGAATCTTAATTCTAATAATAATGTTATATAATGTTCAAATTAAACTTCAATATATGACAAATAAAACAAAATTTCTACAAGAAAATTCGTCCTCTTGCAATTATCTCTTCAACTGCTAATAGATTCATACTTTTTTATTTTTATACATTTTAAACGATGAGTGATTATTTTATTTTCTTTACATATTTTAATCGATTACAATAATAATAGATATATTATAATACGATAAATTTGATTCTTGGAAATCAATAAATTGTAAAAAGTACTACTGCAACCGTAAAATAGTTTATTCAACTATGGGCATTAATTTATTCAACTACGTTAGTTTATTTATGTGTACATAAATTCTACTATATATATTATAGTTATGTACTACAATTTATGTAGATATAAAATTTACATAACGTACAATTATTACTTTTATGGTTATTACTTGTTATTCTCTGATTGTGAGTGTAATAATGCATCTAATAATAGAGATTATACTTACTCTTTCTGAAAAATTAGTACGTACTTTATCCTAAGATTACAAGATTATGATGTTTATAGAATCTCTCAAGATTTCCTGTTTCGAAGCTTATCAAAGAGAAAACGTCACAACATCCGGTCGAGATAATTGAAAAATATTTTCTACATTATTAGGATATGAAAGAAGCAAAAGTAACCCAATGCTTTAAGTTAATTAATGTTTTGTTATTTTTAACTTTCATGTATGTCAAAATCTAAATTTTCTGTAATTGGTTTCAAAGTCCATAATGACGTATACACTTAGTAAATAAATTAAAGTTGATTTATCAAATTTGATAAATTTTTTTATTAAATTGTTTAATTGTTTTAGTTAAATTAACGATATATTGAGTAAGATCATTAAAAATCATTCAAATTGAATATAATTTGACATTATGAATGTAACAGTAAAGGATAAATTTCAGATACTGAACGCGACTACAAATATAACTGAAAAAGCAGCGTGATTCTCGTAAGACTCCTTCCGCACATATTCGATTTTCGATCTCGTAAGAAGCGCACGAAGTGGCTTCACGCAACATTTTGGAAACGAAAGATATTACTTTTGTAGAAGGGAAAGAGCGATTGCAAAAGTTTAGACGCGGTTGTGATCGAATTTTTCCGTCGCTTCTTCTTTTCTTATTAGAGATCGCGTTACGCATGATCTCAACATTAATTGTCCGTTAAGCGGATCGAAACGCGCATCATCGTTACACGAGAGCCCGCATTAGGGTTGACGAGCATCTCCCTGAATCGAGAGTCGCTCTCCGAGAAACAAACAAATTTACGATGGGTAGGGAGGAATGAAAAGAGCGAGAGCGAGAGAGAGAGAAAGAGAGAGAGAGAGAGAGAGAGAGAGAGAGAGAGAGAGGAAGGGAGGGAGGGAGGAAGGGAGAGAAGGGTAGGATTCAAAGAAATTTTAATCAAGCCGCTTTGCGTGTGGGTGGATGCGTCGCGTGTTTGTGTGCGCATGCGCGCGCGCGCATGTGAGCGCAACGCGTCTGAGCGCGAGCGCGTACGCCTCCAGTTCCGCGGTAAATTACACATACGGGGTTCCATTACCGGACCTCGTTACTTCGGAATCGAAAGCCTCGGCGTCTCTCCCGGCCACTACGGTGCTTTCCCGAGCCACGAGGAATCGATATCCTTCCGATAGCGCGAGTTATCGGGTACTGTTGAGCGAACGCTCGTCGACGGGACACGAGCGCGAAAGTTACATCGAGAGGGGGAGAAACATCGTTTTCCAAAATCGCGCGAAAATTTACGAGGTAGAAAGAGAAAGAAAGGGAGTTGCTTAAATGCTGATCACATTTCCCAATGAATATGTTCTTCAAATTATTTAGCGAATTTAATATACATAGGTACGATACGAAGTAACACTCGTCCTGAGGAAGGTGCGGAATTTCTCCCGATAAAGAAGGGCGTATCGGCTGTAATGGGAGAAAACGAAGACGGAGACAGCTCTCTACATCCTTTACAATCCTTTAACGATGACACATTACTTCCGAGCCTTCCCGATGGTCGCAATTCCGGCTACGTTACTGTCACTTAGCGAGCAGAATCACGAATCTGTCTCGAAGGAGACCGACGGGTAATCTTCTCTCATTCGAGATTCGTCTTAAAAGCGAGGAAGGAAGACTATGTTCGATATATATTTGCATCTTTTTTTCTTAATGTTTGGATAATTTCAAGAGACGCACTCACAAAAAAATATAATATATTAATTTATTATTATATATTTATTTTATAGGAAAATACAATATATCACTCCTTTTGTTAAAAAGTAACTCAAGAAACATAATAAATCTTGAACCGTTATTTATAATTGGTTATATTTAAAACTGTTTTAAGTATGGTCTTAAGAAATCGCGAATCAATCAAAGGGTTGTATTAGCATCCTAAGACATTACTTAATGTGGTCTTGAAATAAAAACAGACTATGAATATCGGCCTTATACTTTTTCATTCTTTTATTGTGTTTTCTTATTTAGTTTTTATTTTTCTAATACATTATAACGACTGTACTGCTATCGCCATTTGTGCATTCGAATTTTTTTTTAGTCTCAATAATCTCGTTCTTAATTACATATGCAATAAAATTATTATGTTTTATGATTTTCGAATTGTTACCATAAATAAGTAAACATTATCCTATCAGTTATTAAAAGTAAACTTAACTTCATAAAAAGTCGTCACAACTTAAAAAATTTTTTAATAATTGTGAAACAAAAATGACAAAAATAACATTATATTGAGAACATACACTTGCGGATATTATTTGATTAGTTAATCATTTTTTGTCAAATTGAAAAATAATTTTTCCTTTTTTTTCTGGAAAATTTAATTTTTTTTAGTTGTCGTTTTTGAAGTAAAAAAGCGATATAATAGCAATCTATAATTTTGAAAGAAAATATTCATGTCTCCTAGCGTGCTTCTAGCTTTTCTCTTCGCGTTGCATCCGTTTTATTTTGAAAGATCCCGCAAAAATTGTTAAAAGATATTGAGATATCAATCTTTTTTCTCTTCATATTTTTCTGCGATTTAATATCTTAATAATTTGACCTAATTACGTTATATATAAAACCTTTCAGTTGAGTAAAATCCGCTTTATTTGAAATAAGGTAAAATTGAATTAAATTGAAATTAGATTACATGGATTAATTTGCGAGAGGCCGCTTTAATGGTTCGCGATTTGAAGAGGAACCTCTCAGATTCAACTTTATATTTACGGGAAGCTTTCGCCGCGATTTTTTGAATTCACAACTCGCAATCCCGAAGTTCGCACATATATTGTTTTTTTTTTCCAGCATCAGAATCCTTCGGAAAGAGTGCTCGCTTACCTCACGCGCGGCCATTGCAAATTGCGAGGGATAGCCAAGGTGAGAGCATACCTGTAACGTCTCGAAGCCATTTGCGAAGTTTTTCTGAGGATAACCGCGCGGGGCTAACGGGGATAGAGCGAGGAGGGGAGGTGAGCGGAGAAGGATAAGAGCGACCGTGGAGCAGATAAGGGTGTGGGTGGAAGATACGGGAGTCCTTAGTGGTGTCACCATCGTCGTCGTTCTCGTCGTCCTCATCGTCTTCTCTCTTTCTCTTCTCTGGTGCAGGCAAGCGCGACCGATGAGACGTCCGGAGGACTGGCGAACGGTTAGTTAAGGAACACGAGAAAGCACTTCTGGATCACTCTCGGTGCTCACGTCCCTCCTCCGCGAGCAACGTCTCGGATACGGAGATACGATCGACTCCTCTCTCTCTCTCTCTCTCTCTCTCTCCCCATAGATATCATCTCGTGCATATAATACGTCAATTTTCACACCCTCGTCGCGTCGCCTTGACTCGCGTGGCAAAAGATCCGTCCTCTTTATTATTCTTTAACATCGCTTGCGAACGCTTCCGGTCCGGCAAAAAGATTTACTCCATTTCAGAGACTTAAGCTTATGGTATACGATACATTTTCATGCTTCCTTGCGTTTTAATAAATTATTAGAAATGCTACATTCTGTGTGATGCGATCTAGTAATTTATTAAAATACAAACAATCTAGCAGGAAAAATGCATTATATGTTGTTATAGGTTTTAGACTGCGTGCTTCCATTAGAAAAGTGAGAATAACATTAGTAAGAGAACATGAGAGGATTTTAATCACAGGAGAGAGCAAAATTTATTTTCATACAAAAACTTATTAGAACACTTGTATTAAATCCAATCTTCAAGGATCTTCAGCGAACTTTCTTATGAACAACGTGAGAGCCATAAAATAAGCCATATATTAATTTTTTTATTATAAACATTTTCATGATATAATTATTCCTTCTTGCCTAAAATTTAGAGGACGAAGAAAACAAGTGTCTCTTCTGTCCTCCTTCTCCTTTTGCGTACATTCATATAAGAGAGAGCAATTAGATAGATATTCTCTTCATTGCACAATTGAACCAAAGATTATTTGACCCATTATTATCCTCTCTTATTAATGTTGTTTTCACGTTCCCAATGGAAATGTATAATTTATTATATACTTCTAAATCTTTTGAATTGAAAATTAAGCCACTCTTGAACAAGATACAGGAGTAGTCCTCTGATTATGATATTTTAAAACAGATATTTCAAATATAAAAATCAACTATGAATATCGGCTTTTGATTAGTATGACATCTTAAGATTGTACTTAAGATAATTTAAAATTTAAGAATATATGAATATCGGTTTATATATATATATATATATAAAATATATAATAAAAATTACACATATATAATATTCGCATAAGAGAGGAGAGTCCAAACGTCATCTTATAAATAACTTTATTCCTCGCTCTCGTTTTTATCTTTTATCGTATCTCGAACAATACTTCCGAGGAACTTCCGGAGCACGTTATCCCGTTACTGTGGACAATGAATCGGCATTACGTGAAATTAGATATCGCTAAAAATCTACGATGCAATTTTCAAGATTCTATATTTGCTGACAGCTACTGTAGCCGAAGAGTATACCGTCAAGTTACACAGATAAATCGCAAAGAGTGATCTCTCTCCGTTTTCTTTCTTTCTCTTCCTCCCTTTCTCCTCCTCCTTCTTCTCTTCCCTCTCTCTCTCTCTCTCTCTCTCTCTCTCTCTCTCTCTCTTTCTCTTATCTTCACCGAAGAATGATTCTCCGAAAAGATTCTCCGGCGGAGAAGTACACCTCCGTATCATCCTTTCTCGTTCTGCCCCGAGTTTTTCTACTGCGGCGGCTTGCGCCTTTTTCACGCGAAACCGAACTCAGAAGCGATGCATCATAATCAGGCGGTCAACTTACTTAGTCTGGAGTGCTGCGCGCTTAAGTTAATTAGCTAATTACTAATTTTAATCGGATGACGTATGCGCATCTCGAGGGATACAAGCAAACCCTCTTAGCTAGGGATAGCTCACCTCCCCCTCACCTGCCACCCCGTGCGCCTTCACACAAATGCACCCTCACGCACACGGCTTCTCTCTCTCTCTCTCTCTCTCTCTCTCTCTCTCTCTTTCCTTCCCCCATTCCCTTTCGCCTTTCGACTTCGCTATCCCCTGTCGTATACGTCAGGGTACTGACGGGGCAATCCCACGGTCTAAGTAATTTAACTAAAACTTCTCGGACATTTTTCCACCATTTTCGAGACTCTTTCTCTCTCTCTCTCTCTCTCTCTCTCTCTCTCTCTCTTATTCCCTCCTTCTCCTTTTCATGCCGATATGTCATGCGAGCACTGTTAGATATCAAAGGAGTAATTGGATATCATATAGAATTGGTGACCCAATCCTTTCAGTTAAATAACATTTGTTATTTTTAACTTTCGTGTATGCCAAAATGTAAATTACATTTCTGTAATTGAATTGCTTAGTTTCAAGTAAACAATCCTATTAACGTGCACTTAGTAAATAATAAATTAAATTTGAGTCCACACACAATTTGATAGATGCATTTTTTGAATGAAATCGTTTAACTTCATTTAATTAAATTAACGACATATTGTAGAAGCACAGGCGCCCTATACAAATAATTAAAAATAACTCAAATTGGGTATAATTTGACATCATGAATTTAATAGTATTCATTTGCAAAACACACAACTTCTCCCACCTTGTTGAACAAATATAAAATGCAGTTCGTGTATGAGAAGCATTGTGGACGTAGAAAAATAAGGACGAATAAACATGGAAAGAACGTTATATTGAGATATTTAAAAATGTAGTTAAGTACAAATCTGAAAATAATTTTATTGGATTATTAAAATAATTATTTGCAAGACGTTCAAGCATAATAATGCTGCAAAAAGTTTTGACAATCTGCAACCAGCTTGAATGTTTTACATAATTATTTTAAGGGTGCAACAAAATTATCTTTAAATCTGGATCTAACTAAATTTTTTTGTAAATCCGTTTTTTCCGTGCACATTTCGCAAAAAATTCGTCGTAACTATGCCGTGCCTAAACAACAAAAGAACGGGACCTTTACAGCGAAATATGCCAAAAAGTGTAAATTCTTTTAATAACGATGGATCAGATGCAACTGATGTTGTTGAACGAAACATAGATGTTTCGAAATATTTTAACGTGTTTCGTAATTCTCGTCATCATTAAGCAAATTATTGTTAAACGCTGCGCATTCCCAATGGGAACTACTTATTGTATACCGTATGCAAATTTATCAAAGCGCATAAGCATGGGAAATATTACGAGACCACTGAGACAGCCGGCATGAATTTTGCCATACGGCGCAGTGGCTTTACATTAAGCGTTTCATTGGAAAATTGCTCATACATATTATATGTATTACATCATATGTTTTTCCATAACTGTGTGTGTGAGAGGAGGCCTTTAATATGCATCAGAGCATACCATGCGCAAACCAGCGTATCCAACAGAATTCGTTATTGATACCAATGTAACTTTAACGCGCAGTACTGCGTCAGGATCTTACTTTCCTATGGTTGCATGGGGACACGACAAGCATAGCGAACAAAAAAAACAAGAGAGAGAGAGAGAGAGAGAGAGAGAGAGAGAGAGAGAGAGAGAGAGAGCTCTGATCGCGACGGCGAGCAGTCGGGAGATAGTAAAATCTAGACTCGTGCGTCGTTAACGAGACACGGATACGATTACAAGGGGATAACGACCGCCCTTGGAAAAACATCGAGGGGGTGGAAGAGGGAGAGGTGGGAACTAGACCGCTGGACATCGCGCGGCGCGCAGTCTTTTATCACCGACTGCGCCGATAATGCGGCCGTTGTTAACGCGGCCGAATCCAATATCTGGTTAGCAAATTGGCAGTGGGGGCGGAGAGACGAAAGAGCGGAGAAGGAGAGATGGGGAGAGGGAGTAAAAGCCGTCCGCAAACAGTTGTTATTAATAATATACAATATGCCGGGGGCTCCCCCCGTATCTGCCGTAAGCTTCGCGATATCCGGCCGCCACTTACGGCGCGCGCACAGGAGGAGAAACGTTGCCTGGCTGCCGCGCTTCGCTAATGAGGTAGGAATTAATTAATCGGGACCTGCGTGAACGAACAGGGAAAAGGGGTGAAAGAGGAAGAGAGAGAAGATGATCCGGGATAGCCTTCGGAGCGGGGATGCTGCTGACGTATGAGTTTCGTCGAGGAATCGTCGCACTCTTTCTCGCAGACTCTCGGTGGAGCAGCCATCAACATACTGAATGGAGCATGGAATTAAAACCATCTTGGTAGACGTAAAAAAAAAAAGGAAAAATGTGTAGATAGTAGCGACTCATGTAGATCAAGGACCATAAAGTGCTTAATTAATTTTGCTTTATGAGTTAACATTTATGAATTAACATTTATGTTTAGATTAGTATTATTTTACATAAAATATATAAAGAAACTGTATTTATTAATTTTATATTATATGTAACAATTGCAATTTTAATCATTATTTATATAATGCAGCGTTAACACTTACAAATTAAACTTTGCGTCTGCAATCTGAATTCTTTTTGCACAAACAAAATTTTATTCTCAAATTTCTTTGAAATAAAAGTGGATGGATTAAATAAAGATTTAAACATTTGAGTTAAAAGTTACTTATTTTATAATGTAATAGAAATGTTGGAAAGTAACCCCGAATTTCTTCACATTTTTTGAAAGCATAATACAGTAAACAAAAAAGACCTAGATTTCAAATGAAAGAAGTAAAAATATGATTACAGAGGAAGATTAAATAAAATTTGAACAACAGAGGAAGTTCCGTGCATATATTTACTATTCTCTTTCTAGGTCCGTCATGATAAAAGATCCAACATATTTCGCCGCATACTCTGTCCAGTACTATACTATATCCTAGTAAACATAAACTAACAATAATATCAATGTTATAATTTCACATTGAATAATATAACACATGTTATATATACGTGACGTTGAGTATGAAACATTGTTGATTATGAAATTATAATATTGATGACAATATTGTGATATTGTTAGTTGATGTTTACTGAGATGTCAATGCTTGTTCCATTTCAGTTTTCCAGTTTCATTGCTGTGATTGTTCATCGAGGAAGAATCGCGGAGAATGAATAAGAATAGCATTCTACATGTATTTTAAATAAATGAAAATATAAAAGTACACAATGTATATATGTGTAGCCCATACAAATCTCTCGAAAGTCAAACTAATCAATACTTATTATAGATTTCTTAATTTTTATATATTAGAAAAATGATATTTATAGTCATTATATTTTATTATGTATTTTATTATCTTATTTCTATATTTTTAATTTATAATTCTACTTCAGTTTATAATTTTAAATAACATTAGATCGATATTTGAATAACTCAACTGATAAGTGGAAAAATAATTTGATCTAATCTAGTCTTTAATGCTTAATAATATTTCAGTTAAATTTTTATATAACACAAAAAGAATGGTTTTATTGAAATATCTAAAAGGTAGATAAAAATCAGAAAATAATTTTATTGAGCATGAGATTAAAATAATTATGTAAGACATTCAAACTAATTGTTAGAATATAAAAAATTTTACATTATTTTTCATACTTGATTTTTCTATGTAATTATTTTGATAGTCTAATAAAATTATTTTTAGATCTTATAATATTTAGGTAAATTTCTAAATTTTATCAAATTTCATTCTTTCCGTGATATACATCCAGTTCTGTAAATTGCGATTTCATTTTTAGTCTTGAAACAATTATTATTTAAACTGACATTGGAATATACAAATATTAATTTAATAATATATTGATACTAATAAGCCTCTTAAAACACTAAAGAATTTATTATAAATAATTTATAATTTATACATATAGAACTGGATATGTATATAAATTCACATCAAAAATATTATTCAAGCATTAAGATCCAGCTTATTATTAGAGCTTATTATCTTTATTAAGGCTTTTGTTATTCATTTTGTGTATTCACATTTGCGGTCTTAAGATACTATTTACAATTTATAATTTTTTCTTCATTTTTTAGTTTATAAAGCTGATCAAAGAGTTTAGTTGCCAAAAAATATATTTAAATAAGAGAAACGGAGAGAACTCGCGCCTAATTTGCGGTATGTGATTTTTGGCCGAGGATTCCACGATGAACTTTTTTCTTTGACTCATGAGTACCGAGATAGCGGTGCGTCGTCTGTTCTCTAATTAAATATCTCGACAATTAGTAACCGTAGATAACCGCTGCGTACGCACTCCATAGTGTGTTACACATCGCGTAGGCAGCTTCTATCCGTTCCGTTAACGAGGCAGATTATTCGCGTCGGCCCGACTGACAAGAAAACTAACGAGGGTATGCATAGGAAATGGTTTGTCGTTTGCATGCCGATAGCACAGCGGTGTCCTCAAACTCGAAAGATAAGTGCATCTGTCAATGGCGAGCATGGCGGCGGATTCTTTTTTCCCCAGTTTTGAAAGCGAAAGCGCTCGGAGGATATATAATTTATTCGTTAACGCGTGAAAAAAAAAGAAAAAATTAACGAGAAAGTATGTCGTATAATTCTGGAACTTGCCTCGCGAATGACACATATTTTGGAGAATATTTATCCGTACAATGGACTGCCTCAAAGTCGCTTCAACCCTTAAATGTTAGCACGAATAATTGTTAGCGACGAAAAATTGTCATAACATTCAGGCTAATCTAATATACAACAATTGAGAACTTGAATATAATAACAGCGTAGATTTAAGTTATTTTCAGGAATTAAAAGATAAAATTTTTAAAAATTAAAAAGAAATTTTTTTAGTGCATCTTATATGTAAATAATGGTTTTAT
>Ga0157364_1005290_pt1 | contig 13108 bp, 2 predicted proteins | sample AttsexASBM2_FD_111476 | JGI IMG/M metagenome (GOLD analysis project Ga0157364, IMG submission 111476) | Fungus gardens microbial communities from leaf cutter ant in Ribeirão Preto, State of São Paulo, Brazil - Atta sexdens ASBM2 | ecosystem: Host-associated > Fungi > Mycelium > Unclassified ... | reverse complement strand
TCTCTCTCTCTCTCTCTCTCTCTCTCTCTGTCTTTTCTGTCTTTCTCTCCTTACCACTATAATCGTCCCTTTCGCGCTCGTGTATCCGCGTGTCTCTCATACATGTTTTCCTCCTTCAACCTCCACCTTTCTTTCCGTCTCTCTGTTTGCTGTTTCACTCCTTGACGCCACTATCTCCTCCCTTTCTGCCATCTCCTCACTCCTTCGGATCTCTCGACTCGGTCACATTTTCAAACATACTCATCTCACCGAGCTTCTCCGTCAGGGCCGGACGGTGTTGCGCAAACGCGGCTAGATTGAACTTACTGATGAGCTTTTTCATTTTTTATTCTATGTGCATCTGAAGTGTATTAGCAGTCAGTAATTGCTTCCGCACTTTACTATTATAATAACTATCATAACTGAAGCTATTAGATTGTATAATATATAAATGAGATGGTTCTCCTAGCTAACATACAAGCATCATAACAGTTTTATCTCAGACAATATAAGTTTAAAATTGTGATACAAGACGTTTCAAATTTATTTTTTAGACGCAAAAAATATTTTATGATTTTAGATACTCTTTGTTATCAAATTTCTCTCTCAATTTGAACTGTTTTGAATTGTTTAACTCCATTGTTTTAGTATAAAATAACGATACATTGAGCAGTAGCGATTCAAATTAGGTTTTAAATTTGACATTATAGATTTATATAAGCAATGTATAATTCTCTTTATCTTGAAAAAGTAAAACTTAGACATTTTTTGCGATCATATCTTCAGTTTTTAAGAGACCACAGATAGGACTTGATTTATTTATCCTCGAACACGATCCTTTTAACACGATTATATTATAGAGTCGGCGATTTTTAAAAAAGTAGATATAAAAAAAAGATATTAAGAACAACTCGTTGGCGAGTTATCTGTCACAAAATATTCACAGAGATGTCAGATAACGAAGAGAACAGTGATACCCGAGGGAAACGATGAATTAGAATTATCAATAGTACTGTTAAAAGCGAACGAGAGGGAGAGGTCGAGAGATGGGGCGCACGAGATAAGAAGGTTGAGAGGGGTGAATGAACGCATGATATAATAAAACGTGTCTTCATATCACTCAATGATTATACTTGCATTGCACGCAAAGAGACGATTGCCAATGTTTTATGTCAAGTCGAAAAAAAACTTTTTCTCTCCCTCTCTCTTTTATGATCATCTTTGACAGATAAACCCAGTCTTTTTGTTATTAAAATATCGATTCATTACAACTACAATGATACATAAAAGGTTGAAAAGCACTTCTTCTGTAATTCAAATGGCTTTGAAGAATTAAACGATCGAAGAATTCATTCCAGAACTTAATTATTAGTGTATTTAATGCTGTAACATTTAAATTAACTCATACTAAAAATTTTAAAACAGTTTCAAACATTAATTCTTTTCCTATCATATTTAAAACTTTCTCTTCTGAACACACATACACACACTTTCACTTTTAGTATTAGAAATATTTATATAGAAGGAACTAAATTCTATAAGCCTCTCATAATGATTTAGAGAGTGAATTGAGGAAGCGTATAAATAAAGTTAATAAGTAATCACTAAGTGTTTCTCCATTTTATTTTTTCTTCTCATGCGTACGCGTCGCATTTATTCCTGTATCTTAGAAAATAGCGACTATGTTTATAATTTATATAATCTAATTCCCGTAGGAGACATTGATTAGTTGTTACCGCCGATTCCGATTAGAGGATTACATCTAAGGTATATGTCATAAACAATTAATGGATAATTATGAAATGATACGTTGTCTCCGGAGATTAATGATTGTTGTCGCAGACTCATAACGAGTCACAGGGCCGCACACTATTTTCATTGCTGAGCCTACAACGTTCATTGTTGAATATAATTATCAGAGCACAATAAGACTAATTGTGTCACACTGTCACAGCGCTTTCTAATGATACCATATTTTAGATAGAAGGAAGTTGCGACATACAATAAAACTGAAGGAAGTTTTAAAGATTTAAATCACATTGCGAGTAAGATAATGATGATATTGTAATTAGAATTAATCATTTTTTTTTTTAATAACGATTAAAAATCGAGTGTCAAAAAATATTGTGTCGTCAATCATTTCGAGTGCCTCTATGTTCGAGAATTTGTGCAAGCGAGGTCTGCGGCCATTTGTAGATTCCTGAGCAATGTCGTCTCGTAAGGACCAAATCATAGATCTTAGCGCGATTAAGACGCATCAAGGTAAATTACACTGTTTAGCGCGTACACGTCGCTCGACGACATTTTTCGATGTTCTAGGTTACGAGGTAAGTTACCGCGGTTAGCAACACTTGATTCCACGGTGCAAGGTTACGGTAGACGGACTCTATCTCCTGTTTGAAGACGCAACCGTATATACGGTGTGATCTTCGAAAGAATGTTGTCATTAAGAATTGCGATTATCTGAAGGTCGGTTTGCTCATAAAGAATTCATACATATGAGAATTCGACATATAAGACCCAACTGTTATTTTTATTTTCGTCATGTATTACAGAATACACCGTATAAAACATGAAATGTTAATTTTAATTTAAAGACATATAATGGACTTTCTGAGCATGCAAAAATATTAAAATTAACATTTTTATGTTAATTTTAACATTTTTGCATGTCTCAAAAAGTTTACTATATGTCTATAAGTTAAAATTAACATTTTATTTTTTACAGTGTACGAGTATATTTTAAAAATATTTAAATAGAATTAGCGATTAGTTTTGTTGTAATTAAGACGTAATTTTATCTTTGATATTGATATTGATCTTAATGAATTATAATAAAAGATAGTTATTTTATATTATTCTTATTGCATAATTATTTTTAAACATTTTTTATTCAATATTACACAAGACGGATATAAATAGCACACTAAAAGCAGCAATTGTTTATCTGGTTTATCCCGATTTCTTCACTTCTTTATTAATTACCGGAAAAACTTATCTGAGAAATAAATTCTCTATCTCTTTTTATGTCATAATACTGGAGCGAATGTTAGTTAATTTACTAACTTATATACATTGCGATAAAGCCTTGTGCAAGCTGCGTTAATATCAAATACTCGGAAACAAGTTTACGTAATATTTTGTGCCACGTTTATTAATGAGATCGCCAGTATCACGTAGTTATCGTAGGTTAAAATGTTATAAAATCAATGTAATCAACAAATCCGAAAGTTTTATCTTTGCTTGTGAGTCAAATCTGCTTACATGCGTGTCTTAAAAGCGCTATATTTTAACGAAACCCAAAAAAAAAAACGCTTGAAGAAACAAATCTAGCTTTATTTTATCTGATACTTTCACTTGTGCAAAGAATAAGAGAAAAATATCTCGGAAATGCTCCGAGATAACAGTATCACTATATTTATGAGTCACCATGTACATTTCACCATGTAGCTTCGGCTCGTTCGTCAGCATATGCATTGCTCGCAAGAAAACGGGAAGACGATGAGGACGGATGCCTCGTATGAAAGAAGAGAATACGAGCGATGGCGGTAGAAGAGGAGAAAGAAAAGAGGGAAGGCGGAAAGTAGAGAGAGGAGGAGAAAGAGAAAAGATCGACAGAGGCAAAGACGGGTCTCTCTATCGTTGCACACGAGTGCGTTGGAATAGTGCGACACTTGCTGCGCGAAAATGACGAGCTTATCAACGATGCTGAGCGTCGAAAAAGAAAAGAATACGATAGCGAAACGTCGCGAGCACACTAGTCTATTTTCCTTTCCTTTAAGATAAATTGTAAAATTCTCGCGAACAATTTGCATCACGTGTGACATTCAATCGTGCAGCTATTTATCCTAATGCAATGGACATATTCATTGATGTTGATATGCGTGTGGCGATATGCGTACGATATTGAACTTTAGAAATTTAATTTTCCTGTCGTAATTTTTTTAGAGTAGGCCGTTACGAACTGAAAAAATTACAACATATATAAACATATTATAGCATATTATAGCATACATATTATAGCATATTCATTAGTTACACTTAACCTCGATGATGAAATTTCCAAAATTTCTTCAAAAATAATGATAAAAATTAAATAATTTTATATACTATATAGTAGATTTTCAGGTAGTCGAAACACAATCTTCAAAATATATAAATCATGAAAACGGAAATAATATTTAATATCGAATCATTAACTTTTCGGAACAAACGATGAGTCTGTTGGACCTTAACAATAAATCTCTCAAAAATATCAATTCAATTTTCTCTATGTTACATCTGCAAATTTAAATTATTCTTATTAAAATGTACTTAATATATTTGTTCTTTTTATATGATTATGTTATTTTCCTTGAAGTTAGTTAATGCTCTTTAACATAAATTAAATGGACTATACAGACTCAAATAAGTGTCACAAATTTTGATATCCGGAGGATAAATTAAGTAGAATCTTATCACATTCTACTTAAAATTAATTGCACTTGCACACAAAGGAGTATAATAGGTTAATTTACAGATATTATTTATCGTCACAGGAAATACGTCTAGATGTACTACGGCGCGTAATTAACGCGTTAATCGTGCTCAATTATTCAACTTTGTAAACAATCGATTGGTATAATCTAATTTATAATCCGCGAGCAGAATAGAACTTTTCAACTAATTAATTTAATTAGAATATCTCGCGGCCGCAATCCGTAAAACGCATAGCTATAACACGCCTCGCTATAATTGCAGGACATAGCGCAATTAATATAACGGATCCTCCTTAAACTCGCCAATAAATCTAACCAAAAGCCATTAAAATTCCAATGATCATGAAAGACATCGGTTTTATGGAAAACGTGGGAAACATGATGCGGCAAAAACAGCAATTAAACGTCCGATATATATTACATACATACACATAGAAAACGTAGTAAAACATAGAAAAAATATTTTAATGTTAATATCAATATATTTTTTTAATAGAGTAATATGGCGTTTACGATATTTCCCGCGTCAAATTTCATTTATCATTCGAAATTTCAAATTTCGTTAACCATGATGAGCAATAATTTTCAAATATTCCAAGTATCTTTGCGATGGTTTCAAGATTAATTATAACGAAATGACAAATAACAACGCGTCGCGAGCGCCGAGCATAAATCGTGTCTGACGCAACGATATATTTCCCTCGTCGCAGAAGAGATGCTGGGAAAATTCGCGATAATATATTTCAGTGAGCATACACGTAACGTTGAAAATTAGCATAGTTGCATCAAGAAAAAATTTTGCGATACCTTTACAGATTTTTTACAAAAAATATTACAAAAATATATATAAGATGTTAAGTAAATTATTTTATATTTTAGAGCTATTTTTACATATTATTGTCGAATATCACTATCCTAAAAGTTTGAGTTTTCTGTGACTAAGAAAGCACCGCTAATTCAATTTGTTCTGGAGACTCGGTACCAAACGCTCCTTGAGAACAAGGCTGCTGCCATTTAACGCGTGAGGGAGCGATGCACTCGACAAGGACGGCCTCATGTTTTCATAAACTCTATTAATGAAACGCATGCGAGTGAAATATTCCCTCTCCCTCGGGCGTCTCTCCCTTTCTGCGGCGGTTCGTCAGCGCGTTATTGAGAGAACAAGGGACACGTTCGTCGAATTCGCGCGCTATTTCCAGCGAAAGGTCTCAGAACAATGCCTCCATTTTCTTACGTCGTTTGTATTGGAACGTGCACAAGTGCGCTGCTTAGCGGATTGCGATATATATTCCCCTCCAACAATAAATTAACCTGGGAGAAAAGAAACTGTTATTTTAATTTCATTTAATTCGTCAGATATATTTCGACACTTTCGTCAAGGAGAAATCGACCTACATTTATCAGACACGGCAGATGAAATTGCAATTTGGGAATGATACATAAGTAAATACACTTTCTTGAGACAAAGGATAGTAGCGCGCGTTAGGGATATAATGATTCAGTTTTATAACGACGCCGTTAATAAGAGTCGCTAACTCGTGGAATGCTTTTACGCTGACTCGCTCTTTATTACAGGCAAAGTATGGAATACGTTGCTAAAGTCGCTGCTTGTTTCGAGCGACGGAAATGAGAACAAATGTAGGCGTGTTCGATAGCTTTGTTGTTTTGGCATAGATTACGCTTACCGTACGAGTACGCGAACGTACTACCGATTTCTTAATAACGCCTTAACCTTTGTCTCAGTGTACATTTTAATGCAGCTAAGCTGATATATTGACAAGCGACTCAGTAAATAGTCCGTGTTGTTAAAGCTGCTGATCCCATAAATACAGACACACAGGCATACTTTAGTTACATAAAGCATGACAGACAGAACTGGCATAAATAACAAATTGATAACGTTGTGTAATCACAAGACGAATATCAAAATTGATACTCACGGTCGCTAAATCTCGATGCAAGTAGCTTTATACAGCTATGTGATAACGTAAGACGCTGTGGCATAAAAAAAACACTCTCGTAAAGCGATTTGAAGATAAATCTCTGACGAAAAAAAAATTGACATTTCGATAATTATTCGTGCGCAATAGCAATTTATACATTTTAATTTATAGATTTTCGTAACGTGAGTCAATTAATGACATGTTATAGGAATATTTCGTATCATCGAAATGCTAGCTTGCGTTTGCATTCCGCTTAATTATAATAACAACAGCTAGACTGACTAAAATAAGAGCGACAATAAGACTCATGTCGACTTCATCGGCTCACTTCGCTGGCGGCATAATAACGAGATAATGAAGCTTACCATATTAAACAACATGCGATAAGGCACACGGGCGATAAGACAACCGATAAGAGTGAATCTTTCAAACAAGTTCGCTGAGACAGTTACGGTCATAAATGCATCCTGACAGCAGACTGAAGATGAAATAGTAAAGTTTCTTTATTTTATTCTATTGATATATTCTATATATAATTTTAATTAAAAGTCTTTCAGGATTTAAAATAAATTTATAGAGAGAATATTTTTTAAAAATTGCATTTGATGATATTATTATCATTTAAATTATATTTTAAATAATAACAAAAATTTCTTAACTATACTATATATTTGTATAGTGATATATAATATATAAGGATGTATTTTTATAAAAAATATTAATTTGTGATTTTATAAGAGTAGTTTATCATTTTTATCGTTCTTGAAACTTTTTATCAATTTCATTTCATAATGTTAATCCTATATATTATAATAACATAAGCTTGCGTGTAAAAAATACATCTTTTTATACTTCTTAATTAAACACTTTTAATGAATTTTTTTAATTAAATAATTTTGATGAATAATGAATCTTGCAACAGTACATATAAGAAACTTTTTGTTATTATTATTATTAATATATGTAAGCCGATTTCGAGTCAAACGAGTAAGGCCAGCCATGTAAATCCTTCTTAATTACACACTGCACGTTACGAAAAATTATTACGTAACATTACTTCAAACCATCAGTTGAACAGTTGCGAATTAAAATGTAAGCAAAATATACGAGGATACATCATATTAAGATACGTCCTAAAATATCTTGTGTGTTTCGAATTTGCTCATTATATCGAGCGCAGATGTAATTGGATTGGATGGAAGTATATACAGGTGCAATCATTAATGGCAACGAAATATGACAAATTAAATTGGAAAAAATGTCTTCAGTGAAAATTGTCTTGTTGAATCTTGTCATTTTAGGACCGTACTTCTAGAATCGAGAGTATGATCGCTTTATTTGCTCAGCATCGCATAAAATACTGCCTACAAACTTTTTAAGGACTCTAAAACATCTGCTGATTGTAAAATGGTTTATCGCTTTAAAAAAAAAGAATTTTTAAGTTATAAAGAAATAAACTGTAAAAAATTACAAAATGTAATATCAAATTGTAAAAGAAAAATTCTCAAAAAGCCGAGTTTATGACTGTAAACAATTTTTCTTTGCTCGAGAGTCATATTTATATATCGGTATTTAGTTATACACATATATTTCATGAATTTGAGATATGAACTTGAAGAATATTAATGCGATCTAATAATCTTTTGATAGTATATGCACAATGATAGATCCTTCATCATTTGCTGTTGCTGACATTGTTGCAACACTAAAATTTACGATGTCAATTTTGCTCCGGGAAATTATAACGACGCACTTTACGATGCACTTTAAAAAATAAAAACGCTGATCGCGTGATTAATATAAAATAAGCCGACGTTTATTTATTATGTCTGCATAGAAACGCAAACTCTAAGTGTCGATTGAAGAACAAGCTAGCGTGTCCAAGTACTAATTAGCCCTAATTGGCTGAGTGAGAGGAGGAGACAACGCATAAAATGTTGTAGTAGATATAGCCGTGATAAAATGTTTCTCCACTCGAGAAATTGCGTTGCAGAAAATTTTATTTCACGTGTACTACGTACGTGTATAACGTATGTACTACAAAACATTAAGAAATGAGTTCTCTATTACAAGTTTGAAAACTATGAACGTTAAAAAAAGAATACAATTTAAATTTTTTCTTTATGAAAACGAAGAGCGCGTGGAATATTTCGCATTATAGAAGAGCTTGTTCAGGCGCGATCAAAGTGCAATTTCTAGTCGAGCTCGCAAACCGTGACGTGTCCGGTTTCGTCGGCAAAATTTTCAGCGTCGAGGCATATTTTTACAATCGCGTGTTTACAGAATAAATTTGCATAGAGTTAATACCGAGAGAAATTCCGCGCTTAGAGTGCAAGACGCGTTCGAGGAGTGGCAAGGTATCTTTGTATCGCGATATCATATTCGCGATTGTTAATTTACATACAACAAAAGAGAGCAAAGTATTGGCGAGAAGCCTTGGTATATCTATGTGAGCCACGTCGCAAACCGAACTATTGTGTTTTGAGCCCGGTGTTGTTTGCATTGGAGAACGCATCACCCGGATATAATAGTCTCTTTGTTATAAACTCGTGAAAATTAAAGAATTTGAGCTTTGGTACATATTAGTCATGGTTCTCTTTATTTCTTTCCTTCCTTATATTTATTTTATTTTCGAACGACTTTGTCATAATAAATTATCGCTTTAGAGCGAAACATAACCTATTTGTATTACATTTGATCCATGTGAATTCACACTGTATTGAAAAAACCGATTGAAAAAACAATGGAAATTTAAATCGAACAAGATTCATTACGTTCCGATTTTTATTCGTTTCGAGTATTCGCTTTTTCTTTTTTATCGCGTTTGCAGATATTTGATACAGCGCCGCATCACAGCACAATTTTTCCACTAATCGATAATGCACGAGTATTCATACTCCAGTAATCCATTATCCACACTATGTTATCGCGATAAATTTTTCAAGTCACAGTTTCATAATCGTTTCGGGAATTATGGATGAATGACTTAATTTTATGTAATCATCGAATCCCAAAGAATGTTTGTAATAAGTATGAACGATAAATGGCAAATGTAGAAAAAGTGTCTTTTAAAATCCCCTCAAGAAACTTCTTTACAGCATGCCAAGTAATATACCTATAAAATTACAAAGATTGACTTTACCATGATACGTGTTTTATTGATTCTAATATAAACAATATGTAACATAAAAACCATGTAAGAGTACGAAGAATCGTGATGCAGAAATTGAAAAACATGACGATAAAGAAGTAAAACCATTACTTAAAGATTCTTGACGATTTTAGAGTTTGCCATAAAGTAATAAAACGGTGATACCATGATTATAAATTCTCGTGTTCTTAATTCTACTTAATGATATGTACATAATAAAAAGAAACAAATTTTACAATCGGGAGAATCTTATTATAAAATTTATATTATACGTACAACGTATAATAACATAATAATAAAATGTCTTATTGTGCAAAACAGTATTAATGCAGAAAGGATATAAACGGAATAACTAAAATTACATTAACTTCGATTTAACCATGTGCAATAATATTATCTATTGACTTCTTATAATAATGACTTCAATTGTCATATTTCATTAGTACATTATGAATAAATTCAGTACATGGATATTTCTATTTAAGAGCCGATTAGATGCAAGACGTAGTAAAACAAATGTTGTATAGGCGCATTCAACTATATATACAATCCTAATTATACTTTCAAATTCCATTCCATATTAAATAGCGTATATTTGCTACTGCCAGTCACATGATTATTATACATATATGACATTTCGTCACAGATGAGACTTGATATTAACATAATGCATTTCTCGCGAATAACCTTGTACTACCTTGTATCCACTGCTTCGTGGATAATTAAATGAAGGCTAATTTTCTTATATTCGCGATCGATATCCGAAGTACATTATTCTCTAAGAACTTAATCAATTTCGAACTATGTTTTTGATATTCTTGCATTTTGTTGTGGTTTATTATGAACAAAGGAAATTGTTTTGTTTCAAAGGCATTTATGTAATTAATTAAGAGAACAACCATGAGCGAAATTGAATAAAGTACCTTCTAAAATGAAATCTCATTTCAAAAAAGGTAAAAAATTTGCATTCTTGAATAAGAATGCCAGAGTTTCACTCCTTTTTTGGAATAATTCATATTTCATATTTTTGGAGTGAGATTTATTTCAAAAAAAGAATAAGTTTCTTTTCTTTGAAATAAGTCTCACATAATAATTTGCATTTTTATTCAAGAGTACAAATGTTTCACTCTTTTTCAATACTGACAGTATTTTAACTCTTTGTAAGAAAGATTTCACTCCAAGAAATTTTGAGAGTAGATCAGATTTACGAAAGTTGAATTATATAAATAAATAATTATTTATTTTTATATTATATACACATGTATTATATTTTAATTTAATAATGTAAATATTGAAATGATTAATGTGTAATATATTGTATTATATTTAATTATATTACACGTAATTATATTATATTTTAGTAATTGTGTTGAAATTTTCGAGCCCTGCTTGTTTGATTTATATTGTACTCATAAAACTGAAAGATGATTCTTAAAAGATGTTTTCACACAACTACAAATACTTAATTTTACAAAAATTACATAATATCACAGGAGATAATTATTTCCAGCAAGCACATAAAGTAAAATCCGACTCAACATATTTTAAAGAAATATTACGATTCAAATTATGATCTCCCGATTATTTTATTGGTTGATGAAAAGGAAAAAATAAATAAAGATAGTCGCGTAAAACGCATCACTACGCGGATGTATTTCAACGTCGCAAAGTCGAAAGATGTTACATCCTGACAAAAAGGACTTCAAATGAGACGCGCATATATTATAGTGATTTTGCAGTTAAAATTGCAATCCCGATGTTACGACAATTTGGATTTTTTATCAACGGTTTGATGTCTCAGTAAATGTACGCCGTGGATAAATGATACGTAAGAAAATCTTAAAAACGATAATAAAGGTTCTTCAGGATCGAGCTACGTTCGCGGATGTATCGCATAGGTAAACTACGCAAGACTGAAACTATACGCATCTGCGTCTTAAGACAAATATCACCCTCAACAGATTGCAGATACGCTCGTATGATTTATATCCGTGCCTGCGATTCGTTCCATTATAATTTATTTGAATTAAATTTTTATTCAAAATTGTAAATTTTTTGGATTGCCTTGTACATCTGTTTTTCTGAGAAAAAAAAATTGATTGCGATCTTTTAGTGAATATTCTACCAAGATCATCATGCATCAGAGCTTTTACGAATAAATGTCCGAAAACCCGTTAGACGATTACTATTCATGCAACAATGTAGTAGAGATGGTGCGAAGTAAATGAAAATGTCTGGTACCATTATGCACGCGACGAGCCTTTTAATCACGTCGACTACTCTAATTGCTTCGCTTCGATTGCGTGGAAAGGAAGCACGGCTAATGCACTTTCGATCGCCGCGAGTGTTTTTCCACCGGATAGTTTGCGATACGCGACGCACCCAACGTTAGCTTAGCAATAACATTGGTATCAATAAACTGAATAAACGAGACGGCTCCGCTTCCTCGATAAAAGTAAATGTAATGCGCACGCAGATATCTCGCTCCACCGGAAAATCGCTTTTCTTTTTCGGCCTCGCATATCTCTATCATGCAGCACAAATACACGATGTTATCGTATCTATTCTAGGTTTCTATTTTACTTAAGAAATTGTGTTATATCATAAAAAATATTATTCAGCTTCTAAGGGATATTTTTATCAGCACTTGAATTTTCTCTCGGCTTTCGACTCGTAATTCAGACTAACTTATCTTATATTTATCACTTACATCACTCTTAATTATAAAAGAAATATAAAAATGAATAATTTATGAGATTAGAATATTTCATGTTTTACTCAATTAAATATCGTATCACGATAAAAAAGTTTTAAATATTTATATTGTAAAATTGTGCTTAAAACATATTACACAAAATTAATGTAAATATAAAATATTAAAGGAAAATAATTAATAAATGATAATTATTTTAATTTCCAATTTATTAAATGACTAATAAATAATGCAAGCGTATTTAAACTCAAATCTATTACTTATGGAATGTGTAATAATTAAAATTTAGTGTTATCGCATTTTTAAAATATGACTGTACTACGTTAAACGACTATAGAAATAATAATGGTAATTTACTGGTGACTGGTCACCATTTACTTTAGTCGTTTAAAAATAAAATGGAGGGAACTACGTGCCGCATGAGCGTTATTTTCTTCGTCTTCGGTTATATGCAGCTATATTGTGTATATCTGATGTTTCCGATGGATTTTCCTTTTGATGTTTGCATGACACTCGTACCCCCCATTTATGGCATCCCATCTAGACTCTTGTTTCTAGAAGGAGGATTGTTTAGCAACGATTAGCAATGAAACGTACATTTTCGAAAGCAAAAGTTAACGTGACACGTGTAATTGTCATAGATCTTGCCTTGCGCAATTTTTTCATTTGTAGCTTGGAATTTAGGATGCATTTTTTTCTTCGATTATATTATATTTACACATCTATTGTACATTGATTACTTGTTTCACTTTATATATATATATATATATATATATATATATATATGTATATATATATATATATATATATATATATATATATATATATATATATATATATATAT
>Ga0157364_1005289_pt1 | contig 13108 bp, 4 predicted proteins | sample AttsexASBM2_FD_111476 | JGI IMG/M metagenome (GOLD analysis project Ga0157364, IMG submission 111476) | Fungus gardens microbial communities from leaf cutter ant in Ribeirão Preto, State of São Paulo, Brazil - Atta sexdens ASBM2 | ecosystem: Host-associated > Fungi > Mycelium > Unclassified ... | reverse complement strand
TCCCGTTTCTCTTCTCACTGCTTCTCACTGCTTCTCACTGCTCGTTGTACATTACGCCACTCGCCGACGTCTCGAAGCTCTCGGTCGCGGTCCAGCCAAGGCTGGTCGCGCGGCGCAAACTATGCCGCAGGAACGCCGCGCACGCCTTGCTGCTCTCGGTGATGATCTCGTAGAGCTGCGTCTCCAGGCTGAGGCTGCTGGTGGTGAGCAGCAACGGCAGCGGTATCGGCGCATTCATGATCACTAGGTTACCGATATTAAGAGGAGCTGTTTCCCGTTGTCAGACACCGCTGTTCGGAAAGCGTGGCGGGGGAAGCGGGGGCGGTGGTCTCTCCGGCTGAGCGGGAGCGACGGAAGAGCGCTCGGATCCAGCTGCAAACACAACTGTGGGGTGCACGTTAGTCTCACGATACGCGACTTCCTCATCTCGACGCGCGCGATACTGCCGCGTCGCGTACATATACGTTTATCTCGCCAACTACTTTTCCAGACACATCGCTAAAAGGTGATAGATAAGTGTATGTATCTCATAGGAGACGAGCAAGCAAGCTTTTCTACTGCTCTCGGCGGCTGCGCTCGATCTTTCCTCGGTCGAATTTTCACCGTGACAGATTGCGATACAAGAATCTTTCTTTATTCTGTCGATTAATGTGGACGGGTCGTCAGCGAAGAAATTTATTTCACCTTCGTGCTTTAATAGTTATTCTCGAAAACGCGATCTTATGTAAAGAGCTCCTTCTTTATAGCCGCTATTCTTAGTCTCAGAGCTAGTCTCTAATCCCATGCAATTTATAAGCGTATTTAAAAACTGGCCAAAAAGAAGGTTAGCAGCGTTAAAAATTCTTTTGTTTCCAAACGACGATCAATATTTACGAGATAAATAGCGTTTTTCGTATTTCTTATAAAATATTTTTGCTCATTGACTACGAATATTCTTTAATGGAGTTTTCAAGTGATAAAAAAAAAATGATAGGATTGTCACACAGAAAAAGATTTTGCTGAAATATCTAAATTTCGATAAATATAGATTTGAAAATAATTTGTAGGATCATCAAAATAATTAGAAAACTCGAGCAAAACTACAAAACGTTTTGACATTCTAGCAATTAATTTGAGTGTCCTACATAATTATTTTAATAGTCCAACAAAATTATTTTTAGATCTGTATCTAAATATAAATTTTTAGATATTTCAGAAAAACCATTCCGTGTGTAAAATAATATTATCGCTGTCTATTGTGTGCTTAGAAATCCACGCGATTTGAGAATAGTATTAATTTGAGATTGTTAATTATTTATATTTTAATTTGAGAAAATACTCGTTACATTAATAAGAATATATTTGTGTCCCTCGAATTATCTTAGTTATAATTGTTAATTCACGCGCGATTCGACTTAAGTGACTTGAGGTTTTCAAAGCCAAACGTCCGGAATTGTCACGAGAGATGAAATTACCTTTTGCTCCTACGCACTAGAGATTACATTCATGCGCGCATGCCCCTTATACCATTCATGCTGCGAAAATTGATTGTACAGCACCGTACTAAAATTAACAACAACGTCAAATATATGTATGTACATTGGCCTAAGAAGTTATTACATAACGAAACGAATCCTCGCTCCAAAATTCAGAGATGCTACACATCAGTATAATATGTGTCAGTGAGGAATATACATATATTCACATTGGCCTGCCTTCCTTTAAACTACTACAAAGGCCAGTGTCGATAGCGCATAATATACGATAATATAATATTCGTAGAAACGAAGCAGTACGTGAGTGTCTATCACTTTCTCGTTTCGTGTAATTACATAGCGTTAATTAAATCCAAAGTGTAGATACGATACAGGATGGAAAACTGTCGTGTTGCACAGAGACGACGATAAATAGATGTGTGTGAAAAAAAAAAAATATATATATATATGTGTAGGAAGAGAGAGAGAGAGCGAGCTTATTATTCTAAAACATTTCACATATATACACAACGTTTATAATTACATTACAAACTATCGCGAGAAAGATATCGCCAAGAATTCGTTAGCGATAAAAGGCAGTATATTCTGAGATATTCGATTGTTCGATTCATGTGTAACATAAGTTTGCTGTACAACTTGCTTCTGTGCCTGCATATTTTCTATACGATGTGCGTGAATATATTGTCAGAAAAATAAGCTCTTCGAAACTGAAATTCCAGCGAGTCCATGTCACGAGAGTGCCTAACCCAAACAATGTAAAACAAAAAGTAAACTAAAGTAGAATGTATAGATATTAGATTAATATCCAATGTAAATTATTATGCAAAATGAAGATGGGAATTCACGAATGTGAGCGAGAGAAAGATTTCGAATGTCGATGATCGATAGAAATAGATTCGGTCTAGATTTTTTGAAATTTAATTTTTCTCGCAAGCAGATGACAGCTTAAATGAAATAGATATCTGCACGAAACAAATGATTTTACTGAAATGTCTAAAATTTAGACAGATACAAATCTGAAAATAATTTTGTTGGACCATCAAAATTACGTAGAAAATTTAAGCATAATACTGCAAAAAGTTTCGACTTTCTACAATGAGAGAAAAATGTACTAAACAATAATAATTTTAATAATTTTTAATATTTTTCCTCAATTGACTTAAAATATACTAAATTTTAATAAATATTTGTTTGAATAATATTAGATAAATATTTACTAAATGTAAACATATATTTATTTAGTAATATTTACTGTAGTAGTAAACATTTATTTATTTGTAAATAAATGCTGCAAATTAGTACTATTGAAAAAAGTATGTATTAAGATTAAGTAAACTTTTACTAAAATTTAATATTATTGAAGATTTACTATTGAAAATCTATCTATGTCAAACTCTATTAAATTTTTTTTTTAATTTAGCAACCAGTTTGAGCTTCCTACATAATTATTTTGATAGTTCTATAAAATTATTTTTAATTTGTATCTAACTAAATTTTTAAATACTTCATTCAGTAAAATCTTTTTTTTTTTTTTCATATGTTTGTGCAATTGCTCTAATGAATGAATGATGTTATAAGGTTTCTGATCTCTCGGTACGGCACACGTTACACTGGTTGATCTACTTCGTTATATTTTCTTTCCTGATTAGCTGTTGTAACGCGAAAAAGTGAATAAAATTTAAATAGTGTTCCCGCTATGACCGCTCGCGTGTGTCTTGTCGTAGCATGAAGCGGCACAATGTATAGTTTGACTGTCGTATAACCAGCACTTTGACGCCTCTGCACTTTCTGAATTATACTGAAAGCAGAAAAGAAACGTTCGCAAATAAATTCAAAACAGATGTTCCACAATGAGACTACAAATCAGGAAAACTTACGAACATACATATATACGGCATTATGGCATGCAAGATGATGACACGTGGCAAACAATTCCTATACTTGATGATCGCATCGATTCGCACGATTAGCATTACCTCTTTTTAAATTTTCGTGACATAACGTTCAATTTTTTAGTGCTTTAACACGCACGCAAAGATTAGCGGAGATTTAATGGATGATTGATGAGGTGATCAGGCGTGAAACGAAATGATTAAAAAATAAATATAATGTGCGTGATGTATACAAGAAATAAAAAATATGAATTATGAAAAACACTTTTTTACTTCAAAAGTGACAATCAAAAAATCGTGATTGAGTTATTATCATATGAATGAGTTAAATATTATCCTCAATTGTACCCTCAATTGTTAACAATAAACTAATTTAACTTCATAAAAAAATCGTTAAAATCATCAAAACTCAAAAAGAATTATTTTTATAAAATCGTTACAATTCAAAAGAGTGGAGATATTTTTAAAATCGTTACTAAAAAAACAGGTGGTTTACAAAAAATCATTAGACTCAGAAAAAGTAATTTCAAAAGAATTATTCGTCACAATTAACATTTAATTAAGAACATGTACTTTTCGCCAATATTATTTGATTAATCAATAATTAAATTGAAAAACAGTTCTTCCCTTTTCTGGGAAACCTAATTTTTTTATTCTTTAGTTGTGTCACTTTTAAAGTAAGGGAGCAAAAATGTAAAAATCTAATGCGATGAAAAAGCTACTCTGAAAAGTTCGACTTCGAGTTTCACAGAGATCGATCAGCGCGTGTACGTCAGTTCCCATTCGACGAACGCATTCGCATAGAATCTCTCTCATCGATGAAAAAGAGATGATCCATCGACGGGACAAAGTTACGAGGAATCGTGCTCGCTTACTGAATCAAGAGCACCTGATCACCTCCAATCATCGCAACAGTTAGCTGCTTTCAGCAGAGAAAACTTATTCCTGAGTGCTCAGTGATTCTTTAATATAATTGATTCCTACATTTAGATTTAACGAAGAACTAAAAGCAAGAAACAATTCTATTAACGATTAATCATTGAGCGCATACTGATCAATTTTCTCTGCTAAACGCAGCCAGTCTCGATCGCGATTTCGCTCGCGCGTTTAGAGAATTGTTTGTCTTTGGACAGAGATGACAGGGATTACAAATTATCGTGTTACAATGTATCGTGATTGATGCTGGTCAGGTTTTTTTCTTTAAAGCCTTACATGAATCAGGATGTGGCTTCTCCTCTGCCACCATCAGGGCTGCGCTCTCTGCTGGCGGTATGTGTCCCTCTAATGCATTCACACAGTTTAGCATGCTCCTGTAAAACATCACGCGACTTGTCCAGATTTCCACTTCTTCAAATCACATTTCTGTTGATTCTTACAATCTTTTTTTTTTCCTTTCCTCTCCTCATTATACAAAATTCTTTTTTGGAGCACCGATTGATATGCACCGTGTCGCAACGTACACAAAATACACGATGAACTTGCGGCTTAATCTTATCATTCGCGTTCTTAATTTAATCGCTTTCATTTGGATCCAACGAATCACCAAATTTCGTGGAGCCAGCTACACCATTATTCACGATTTCACTGAATGAATTTACAAAATGTTATTATATACTGCAATCAATGATCAGCTGAATTATTAAATATGATGATATATGATATTTTGAGCAATGATTGATGATCAAAAGTAAGAAAGATAAAATGGCTACATAAATGCAAAGAGAAACTTAAGAGATGCGAGATTTACGATGGGAAAATGTAGATTCGTCTTTATGTAAATCGCGCAATCTGAGATCGTTACACGCTGGGATAATAAATGCAAAAGAAACGATATCGCTCTGCGCTTCTCGGCGCTCCCAGGCCCTACTGGCATTCCAGATAATATTTTAGGCGTTTATTCAGAGTCGATCCTAAATTGTTTGACGTTCCAGTCACGTAGAGTAAGCTAAATTCGCTTTTTCTCTCCGCTATGACCGCTATTATAACGATTATTCGTAAATCTACACGAAAAGAAGAATTTTCCTGAAAGATTTAAAACTTTGCTTAATATATATTAATATATTAATATATTTGAAAATAATTTTGTTGAAGCACCAAAATAATTATGTTGGAAAAAATGATGAGCATGCTGCAAACGATTTTTATATTTCCAGCCACCAGTTTGAGTTTCTAACAAAATTATTTTGATAGTTCAATAAAATTATTTTGGTCCAACAAAAATTATTTTCAGATCTGTAACCGGCACAATTTTAGATCTTTCAGCAAAATCGTTCTCTCGATGCAACGGAGGAATGGATTCAGAGATCCGTGGATCTATTAAGGATTCACGGATCTTGAATCGAGTTATTCACGCGGTTCACACTCGATAATGCATATGTATACGTAACGATTCATTTCACAGTTTCTAATTCTTGTACTATTATACAGCGTTTCACTGGCCTGTGTAGTAGAAATTTACGTATATACTTACTAAGAATCAAACAATATATTCGGCAGCCTGTGTGGCAAGTAACACTTGGCGGAAATTCATCAGGAACAATCTCCTACCAAAAGGATCAAAGGGAATCCATCCGTAATTTCGACAAACGAAATGATACATATTTACACATCTTTCCATGTAGCAGATACGATTTTTCTCGTGGAGTCTCGCCGCACATCGACTTCGATTTCGCTTTGCGTTGTTATTCGAGAAATTAAATTCGATCCCGATGCGTCGCGCGTAAAATGTAACACGAATGGAAGGAGGAAACTCAATCCGGATAATTAAATAAAGAAACAGATTTATTTTACAGCATAAAACCATAATTTTTATGATCTTAATTCGGTGATGCCGAAATATTCATTAATATAATATTCGTTAATATAATATAATAACGAGCAGTCTCGAAATTTTATAACGTGAATTACACAGTGCGTATCGATTAACAGTTTCACATTATAGTGAGTACTACATAGTGAATAGTTCTCGTGTCATCCGATATATAACAATGTATATTAAATCAATAACAGTCTTGTGGCTGAAGCGCCGGTCTACGATAATTTTTTTATTTTTATTATTTTTATTTTTCAAGTTAACAGCCAATTCGATTGCTGATTAGAGCGTTTAGATTTATAGTTTATCGGTAGCGTGGGTATGGTTGGCAGTGGTGGCGTCAGATAGGACGGTCTCCTTGCTAGAGTTAGTGGCGAGCTCCTCTTCCCTGTAAGATAACAACGTTACATGGCAATCGAGCCTCGAATCGTTTCAGTTTTGTCAGAGAAATCCTATTTATTTTCGCGTGAATCTACACGTGTTTCGCAAATCTGTTTTGCTAAGACGTGTATTAGATGCATCCTCTACACGGACGAATAAAAAGCAAACTCTTTTACCTCTCTATCGTATCTTCGTCATATCTCGGACTATCATAACCGAACTCTCTACTGATTGATATCTCTATAACGTATTGTACTATCCGATAGAATAGCAATCAGAATCAGTAATTGTGATGATAAAACGACACGCAAGATAAATGGTGTGTAACTTTGTCTATATCTACGACAAAGATCTTAATCGAGAGCATAACGTTATAAATAAGTTACTTATTTTAAATTTAATGTAAATTTAAAAATCGATGAACCGTTATATAAAAATATATTTTATAATGATTTTTCATAGATTAAATGATTTCTCAAACATTTACCGTCCCGAAACTTTTCTTTTATCACGATTGTTCTATACAGATTATTGTATCGATATCAAATAATATCTAACTGCGATTAACTACATCTCCCTTCCTTGCTTAGAGACAGAACTGTAGAAATAAAAGGAAAATCGAATGGCGCGCTAAAAACAAAAGTTAAGAGTCAGAGATTGTAGAGATACAACTCAGCATAAACATTTGCTTTAACATTGTTACAAGCTGCAGAGCGATCATATTGTTAGTTTGTTACTCATTAAGCAAACAAATTTACAGGCGAGTGAGTAAATTTATACCACACACTTAGTATTTATATCTTAAATTCTCCAACACCATGTCTTCCAAAGCTTCCAAAAGCTTTTCTCCGTAACACACTGTGAGAAATGTTTGATATGAATAGCCATTTACTTTGTTGGATTATAATTTCCAAAAACTTTCTTACTTTTTAGTTTAAAAATTGTGTTCTAACCAAAACTTGGTTGGAATAATCAAACAATTTTTTTAATTAAAAAGTCAGAAATTACGCTAACTTCTTAATTTTTAATTAAAAAATTGTGTTGTTTTAATTAAAATTTAGTTAGATTAGCTAAATTTAATTAGAACAATAAAATTTTTAAATTAAAAAGTAAGAAAGTTTTTGTAAGGCACATATCAACAAAGTAAATAGCGACTCGTACCAAATATTTCTCTCACTGTAAATACAAACGTGTTTAAACGCGAGAAAAAAAGCTCACAAATGCACATTACTTTCAATCCAATATTAGTTACCATTCAACTAGAAACATTATACGCTGACACGTTTTAATTAGTTTATCTCGAAAAAAACAGATCGAAGAAATTTCCGCTAAATCATAAGCGTAACCAGCTATCGACTTAGCTATCTTGATAAGATTTATTTCTGTCTGAATCGTTGATGAATGTTTCGGCAAAACCTTGTTTAAAATAAAAGTAAAAGTAAAATAAGAGTAAAAGGAAACCGGAAAGAAACAAAAAAAATATGTCTTGTATACGAGTTTATCGAGAGTTGCACTGATTAAATAAAGGAAAACTTGATTTTCTCACCGCAGAAATTAATTAAACCCAGATCGCGTATAAATTATCACTTGCGATGTTAACACGACGAATATAAAACGATACAAAGCGACGGTCTGTGCCGCATTCGTTCTGTAAAATTAACTCTCCATATTCGATATAATTGATGGTACTACTCTGGTTTTTTCTCAAATATCTCTGGAGTTTTGCTGATTCGAAATAGCCTATATTTGCGTCAAACAAGCATTTTTATAAAATCCTAAATATCTTTTCAAGAATTTATTGACATTTAAATTGATTTTAATATAAATAAAAAAAATGATGACTATTCTTTGTAGAGTAAAAAATATAAAGGTAATATTCCATGTTTTCGAACGCTCTCATTTTTCAATTGCCAGATCTCTTTAAGGAAGAGTCACAGCTCTACGAGCTGCATCGAAATTCCGAAAGCGGGTCATTAAGTTTACAGAAGCGTCCTATTCGCCGATCACAAACACGTTTGTGGCATCGTATCTCTTAAACACAATTCAGGAATCACTTTGGTACGCCAAACAAGTAACGTAAGCACTAACATGCAGTCGCACAGTACAGCGCCATAAACTCGTGCCAACTATCGACATAAAAACTGTTCCAAGACTCTGCCTGTCGCCGAAACATTTAACTGGGCATTGTATGTACGCTAAAAGGAGCATGCTGTAGAATACAAGGCTCCAGGAGGAATTCAAGTGATCGGGGCTGTTATGTATGTAATTTTAACCACGGGCGTCCGCGGAGGCAAAAGTTTCCCCGTGTTTTCTAAATATACGAGCATGAAGTATGCAGAAGCGCGGATACAATCGAAGAGATTGTAAACATGGCAATTTATTCCGAGGTAAAAAAAAATAAGGTTCTCGAACGGCAGTGACAAAGTGTGGAATTATGCGGACACCATCGGGGTTAGCCGCGGGTACAAACGTATGCGCATTACATATATCGATTACATAATAGCCCTGACGAACTTTTAGAAACTGTGAAATGTATCTCCACAAAAGAAAAACGAATAATTTATATGGTAACAACTTATGTTCATGCAGCTATATGTATGTATATCTGATTATCTTTAGTCAGTCTGATTGATTACGCAATAAGACGGAGACTCGCATTAGCTGATAGTAAAGATGTTTCGACATGCCAGGCCTTTTGGATTGAAGTCATGATAATCGCGTGGCCGGGTCAGGATTATTTTTTAAACAGTTTCAGCAGTCGTTTGTAATCGTATCTTGACGATTGCGTCGAAAACGATAATAAGCGAAAGAAGAAATAGAAGAAAATATTTCGATTTTTCTTCTGCCTCGCTTCTGTATTTTAATGCTTTCCAATAACTCGTAAAGACAGTTTTTCAAACTAGCTTTTTGCAGAGAAAGGTATTTTACTTGTTCATTGAAGGATTACGGGTGTTTTGTTCAACGCATAAAAAATAATCCCTCTTTTCGATGTAACTAATGGTGTCTTTGGTCATTTATCTTCATGCAGTTAAATAGTAATCGGTATGTTCGATATAATATATCTCGTAATAAAGCCACCACAATAACAGGAAATGTGTAGTAGCAGGACTCACCCATAAAGTCTGCTGTCCCGCAAGCTGCTCCTGCTCCGAATAACACAGAAAGCACAGTTACGATATATCGAACACAATTGTAGTCGTCGTAGTAACGAAATACGGAAATTAACGAAAATTATCCAGTTATCCAGAGAACCATGAAATAATCGATTTATTGAAATGATACATATACAATACGTTAAACAAATAGAATGTATCCATTTGGCCTTGAAAATATAACAATAAGATAGCAAAATCACCAACTCGCGACTCGAATCAATAACGTATATATATATATAACTCGAAAGAAATCGCAATGCCATTAAGAAATGAAATAAATCGGTATTTTACATAACCGATGATTATTCTTTCTTATGTAATACAGAGCTGACACGTTTTTACGAATCCTCTCCCGGAAATCTAATAGAATATCTGATAAGAGGATCAACAGCGAGATAGCTGATTTATACGTCGTTCGCAATGTTCCGCAAATGAGATGATAAAATTACGTTCTGTGGTGTTTACACTTTTCAAACTAATAACCTACGGTTACTTGCTTCATTTTTTTACACTTTTCTCGTACAGTAATCTCGTTACATGATTCGCAATGTCGTGCACGTTATCACTTCTAGTTGCTATTCGATTAGTGTTGTGTCTTACTCGCAAGTATATGTAAAAATGTACGTACTTTTCCTTGCAACAGCTTAACGAAAAAAAGTTCGAAATATCGGGATTTGCAATAAAGGGAAACCAAGCAAGTGATGAAACTTTAAGGCGAAATTTACAGACTACTTTAGCTTGTACTTATAAATATGTACAAATAATGTTCCCGTATATATAAATGAAACTTAATTTCCTCCCCCTAAAAAGAAACTTTATCACAGTTCAACTTCTGTTATTGCTTCAAATAAGCAGCGATGCATGCAAAAATGCGTAGCGTTAATAATAATAATTAATATACTATCCCGGGAGTAGAGTTATAATACAATAGAGAGAATATTACGAGATCGTATTAATAAATTATAAAATTCCTTCTTAAAGATTCGAGAAGTTCTTATTAAAAGTAACAAATGTATTCGTTATCGAATATATAAACGGACGGATGAACATTCGGACGGACGTAATAATAGTACATTGTACATCATACAAGTACAACATACATAGAATAAGTTTATCTGGATCTCTTTAACTCTCCTTTTCTCGTGCAATTAATGGTTGATAAATTGTGCGGTTATTAGTTCGAAAATTATAAATTTATAGTTCGAAAATTATAAATTTCGATTTTCTCTTACTTAACTTTAAAACGCACCCAATATGAGTCGAGTCAAAAATAAACGGGATACAGATTGAGGGTAAGGGGGAGCTATCGCGGATTTAAACTATACATACGTATATACATGTATATGTAGGTATACCAGAGACTTCCTTTTGAAAGAAATTAAAGAGCGGATGCAGAATATATATCCAACTATGTATATAACATTTTGCTATTATGGTACGTACTGGGGAAGGTAATAATTTGCTTGTGTGCTGCATACCTGTCGTTACCATGCCTGAATAAAGCTAGAATCTCTTCGAATGTTTTATTCTTGGTCTCAGGAACCTTCTTGTAAGTGAAGATCCAGAAGATGGCTAGAAATGCACTGAACGGTAGGAACGTGTAGTTTTCAAGGCTACTCTGTAACACGCAACGCATACACACGTTTATATATATATATATATATAAAATCTAAATATACGTAATAGGATTATATAATTATATAATCGTTACATTCCATCATATTAATTAATAACAATGTTAATAAAACAATTACAACTGTAATATCCGTTAGCGTTTTCTTCCATCGAGTTTAATTATTTGCAATTATTCAATGACTCATATAATCATATGTCTCAATAATCGTTCAGTTATTTACCTCGCGAATAAAGGAAGTTTAAAAAGAATTGTTGTCTTACCTTCATGCTTGGAAAACCGATGCCAACCAAAAAATTAGCCATCCAATTGACGAGAACCGCGATGGACATGGCGGCAGGTCTAGGGCCTTGCGAGAACAGTTCCGCCGTGATCATCCAGGGTATAGAACCGGGCCCTACGGCGAAGAATACGACGAAGCACAAGGTCGACACTACCGAGATGTAGGACATCCAGTCGATCATTTCCTGCACATAGCCAAAGAACTCCTATCAGGCAGTAGAATTGTGTTCTTCTTTCCTGAGCAGCTGGAGGAGCCTCAGGAAAAAATAAAAATAAAAAAGTACGGCAGGCCAGGAACTCAATCGAAAAAATCGGATAACACATGTCGAATGCGTAATAATTTGTAATGCCGCATGCGGTGCGCAGCTCAACCCTGTGTAATGAAAGGCATTGGCATTGACAAAGTGATTGCGGCAAAGTATTTTGTATAACGACAGAGTGCCTTGTTATGTACAGTACAATCTCTCGTTAAGCGGTGAAGCACGGTACGCTGCTTTCCATGATGAGTGCCAGGATTTGCTTTGACCTCAATTAGAGTGATAATGCGATCAGTCGTACGCGAAACATCTATGTGCAGATGGTCTCGAATTGAATTTTTCTTAAATTTTTTTTAAATTTTTCACAAAAAAAAATTATATTATTAGAACACATATATAGCTGTATATTTTTTCTACAATTTTACGTATAAAAAACTGAACCGTGTTCTCATAATATTTTCATAAGAATATTATAAAATTTATAATATCCTCATAATAATAGGAACATGAGATGCGAATTTACACGACGGTTCTTGCAATTAGTGGTACAAGTAGTTGTTACTAAAAAGCGAATTATTCTTTCTTGAATCCCGTAATGTGAAAGCGTCGGTGCTAGACATTCAGCAGCTAAAGAACCGTTAATTTTATACACAAAGGGTAACAATTGATTAGGGACTTCGCGAATAAACATGTTAATTGTTGATGTAAATGTGATATATAGAGAGTGACAGGTTTGAGCCAAGTAGAGAACATAGGCTGATTAATAAACGGGAAGTAAATCTCCTCCAGACAGTCACGAAAGAGGTCGTCAGTAGTGAAGGGGAGGAGGGAAGCGGGTTTCATCAAAAAGCAAAACTACTAGTAAGCCAGAGTAACGAAATGGCGTGCGATATACGATACATGTGACACTGCTGCATTCACATTTTGTTCTCGCGCCTCTATCGATTAATTACGTGTTCAGCTAATAGAATTCAACAAAATAAAACTTATACTTAAGCAAAAACCAAGACCAATAAATATAAGGGATAAATTTAGTAAAAAAAATAACGATATCAAATTTATTCAAAAACAATAATGATACAATAAATTAAATATGTTCATTTCTTTACGAACTAGCCTTGATTTCATTTCATTTGCAGAATCGTTCAATGTTATAATAAAAATAATTGCTAAAAATATCTATTTAAAATATCAGTATTAAGAATTATTTCATTTTGTATT
>Ga0157364_1005288_pt1 | contig 13109 bp, 8 predicted proteins | sample AttsexASBM2_FD_111476 | JGI IMG/M metagenome (GOLD analysis project Ga0157364, IMG submission 111476) | Fungus gardens microbial communities from leaf cutter ant in Ribeirão Preto, State of São Paulo, Brazil - Atta sexdens ASBM2 | ecosystem: Host-associated > Fungi > Mycelium > Unclassified ... | reverse complement strand
TTCGACGTCAAAATCACCGTTCTTGAAGCGTTGAAACCACTCACGACACGTTCTTTCACTAATAGCGGCCTCACCATAAGTATTTGAGAGCATTCGATGAGCCTCAGATTTCTTCATATTGAAAAAATTAAAACCTCCCGCAAATGACGAGAATTTGGCTCGTAAACTGACATTTTCAATCGAGAATAACTTTATGATGCAGACACAAATCGACTAATGTTTCTGTGGGATTATGTTGACAGATGCCCAAGTTTATTGTATGACGTATGATCTATTTATTTCGATCACCACTTACCGCTAAAGTGGTTCTATAGGAAAACGGCGGAAGCAAAGTTGTACACCATAAATATCTATATTTGAGATTGTATACATAATATATATTAATTATATATTATACAGGATCTTCCGCAAGGAAAAATCAATCGTATACACGATACATTATATTGTACACATTTTTACATAAAATATTAAATATTTTATAAAATATTCATTTTTTAATAATCTATATCTTAATACTTTATGCACAGAATATTGAGATTAATGAGATTAATCAATTGGCAAAAAATGCATACTTAGTTTTCATAAAGGATATATAGTTGCATATTGCAAATTACATAATTTTTTTTGAAAAATAACTATGTATATTCTTTAAACCAATTAATTCATCTCTTTATTCTGTGCATAAAAATAATAAGATACAGTTATCAAAAATGAGTAGCACTTACAAGATATTTTATATTTCAAAATAAAATATCTCGTAAAATAATTTTTCGATTTTCACATGTGGAACATCCTTTATAATATATAATATATACATCTACAGGGTATTTAAATAACGTCCACTAATCATATAGCACTATTTTTAATAAAAAACTGAGTCGTAAAGTCCTCCACCGTTTTGCAATTTTCGTAATATTTTTTTTTTAATTATCCAATAAGCAAAATATTTAAAATCGACTATAAAAGACAACTTTAAGATATCTTTTTAACAGTTCTTTAATCATCTTCAAAATATTGCAATATCGCAGTATTTGCTAGAAATTTATCTATTTTAGCTATTCTTCGTAACTACGCCAATCGTCATTCAGTACACCCATGCACTTCCAATTTTAATATTACTGAGGGACCCTTATGCATACTATTGCCGCCTGCGGGCAAATTTTCAAATTTATAATTCTTAATCCAAGAATAAATAGTTCGTAAATAATGCGATTAAGTTTGTTAGAATCATATAATGATTTTAGAAACAAGAATACAATTTTAAGAATAAAGTATACTTTGCATAAATCTATTTATTATTGATGCCAGTAAATATTTATAATTGAAGAGAATTTTATACTTAAATGAAAGTAAATAGCATTCAAGAATAAAAATATACGTGAATCAGGAATTCATTTTTTTCTGTGATAAAAAAATATCAAAGACGTACGCTCGCAGAGTACTATTTCTCAGAATACATCGAAAAAGAAACGTTAATGCCATCATCACAATTTTGGATTGATGTAATTTCTTAATTTTTTCTAAAATACACTATTCTCACTACACCGAAAATCACTTTTTCGCTTGAAAATACATTTTAATGAGCAGGACGTAATAAAAAAATTCGACGTCCATCGGATGTGCCCACAAAAGCGGGACTCGACACTTATAATAACACAAAATTTGCGTTTACCGGAGTTTGCTTAATTTAGTAGACTTTTTGTTGATTAAATATTGTCCCTGCAACTGTGTTGTTGCCATTATGAGAATTCGTTAATTATTTTTCGACGTACCGCAAGCGTGACCTTTTCCTAGCATTATTGTTAATCCAATTTCTTTCTGGTTATTTTACGATATCAGGAGCCTCATTTAATTCAGAATCAAAGAATTATAATAATTATAATTCTTATAAGAATTATAAGAATTATAATAAGATTTTAATGCTGAGTTGAGGACGCGCTAAATTTATCAACGTCTACTTCTTAAACAAAATTTAGAGAAGTGTAAAATGTTATATAGTAAATACAATATGTACTGTGAATGTATGTATGACAAATTAGATAGTTAAACAAATTTTTTTTTCAATTTAATAATAATTTTAATCATTATCATAATTGGACAGTTAACTAACGAAACATATAAGCAAGTCATTTATAAACTTAAATATCTGGTTACATTTAAGAACGTGTCATTAAAAGGTATCTCATCAATAATAATTATTAAGAAAGTATACTTCTCAGAGCATAGTACTCTTTGTTAGATAAAATGAATTGATAGAAACCATGCAGCGTTATTGTATAATAATACTGAATGATCATCTCACGTTACGTTTCTGAATATACGTGTTTGTATCCATATACCATCTACATATATATATATATATATATATATATATATATATATATATACGTGTGATCAAATTAAGTTAATGGACGATGAGATCAGGCTCCTCGACGCGCCCATGTTAAATATTAGCAGAAGTAGACTGACCTAGCTGTTTCGTTAGATTGCGTTTTCTCGACATGATACGGAGCGTGCTGGAGCGACGCAACGCCAGGAAGCAACGAGTTGCGAATACGTTTAAGATACTACGCGCCTACGCGCCGACATCCGCGCGAATCTTTCAGAGTTTCTCCTTACTAGCTCCAGAAGTTTCATCTTACGAAGTTTCGATAAGAGACGTGCAATTGCGGTTAAATTCTTAAGTAACGCCTTCAGTTTAATCCCAGGCTTAAGTCAAAGTATTTAAAAACGCTGCTTTTATCAACTTAATTAATAATTTGTCAAATTTTTTCTTAAATTCTACTTATATATAATAAAAAAAAAGATGTCGAGAAAATTACAGAGAAATGTTACACACACACACACACGCACGCACGCGCGCACACGCACGCACGCGCGCACACGCACGCACGCGCGCACACGCACACACACACACACACACACACGCACACACGCACACGCACGCACGCACGCGCGCACGCGCGCTCGTGTATACATATTATATTTATACATAAAACCTTTCTAATATTTTTTCTTTAACTGTTCTGATCTTTGATTAATATAAAATCAACTTTCATATTAAACATCGTTGATAATTTAATATAATTTGCATTTACGTTAATATGATTAATTTCAAATATAGCTTTTATGCGCATGTAAAAGTTATACTTGAATTTATTGTTTCAGGCAACGTTTCGGGATATTGCTCAGTTCAACACGCGACTCTTGATTAATTAATTGAATAATTATTCGATCAAAATTACAGATCGGATTATTTCGATGTTCAAAACGCAGTGACCAAACTAATGGTGAATTTAATATGTAAATTCCCAAGCTACTAGGCAAATCGCGATTCATTGATTTAACAATGCAAACGAATAGTTAAATAGATTAATAAATCAAAATGTTATTTTGATTCAAATGTCGTTACTCCGAACTATTTATATATTTCGGATGCATATTCATTTGTCTAAGCTATTAATCAGAATTATTCCATATTTGTACATAAAAAATATAATAATACTTCCCAAGATTTTTTAATCTTGCATATTTTTTATTTGACAAAAATTTGCATTTTTAAAAACTGATTATTTTCTCAACATTTAACTAAAAAACTATCTTACATGAAAAATATAAGTAACATAAACTAGTCCCACAATGTGCCTCATTAGCGACTAAATTGCGATTAAATTAATGAAATATAAGTATCGCTATATTTCAATAATTAAGGCCTTCACGTGTTGATCGACCGACAATTTATAGTGACTGACAAGCGGTGCACTGTACCCATCGCTTAATGCCCCTCGCATCTAATATATTGCGGTCTGCACGTGACAGATCCATGGTTTCCGATAATACCACGATTAAGAATCGATAATTATCTATTTATTTAAATCAAGAAAGTTAAAGATTAGATCGCATTTAGCGACACTTTCACGAGTAACGTTTAATTGCAGTTTTAATTATAATATACTTCTGAAATATAAAAAATGGAAACATATATTAATAGAAAGTAATTTCTAATATAATTTAAACATATGCTCACGCCTTATCACAATTATTATTACATACTTTTAAATATTAAAGGAATAAATTTAAACCTTCTTTGAGTTAAAGCTCCTGTTTACTAATTACCACCTCATTACTATTTCAGATTGTAACGTTAGCAACAATAAAATACATAGTAAAAATTATTATGTGTTAATAAAATTACAATGTATCTGAAAGAACTGTGCTTATAAAATATATCGAAAACTCTCCTTTTATTTCAATAATTAATAAATGTTATTAATTAATTAATAATTATGTTGGAAATAAATTAAGCATGTCAAAAAACAAAATAAGCTATACAGTCACAGCTATGACAAAATATCAAAATATCAAATTAATAATATATAGAAATAAATATATGATTTAATTCCGAAACAAGAAGAAAATTTTCATTTACATTTTATAAGTTCATTCTATTCGATTGCAAAATGTTATTGTTTTAAAAAATATTTCTATTCAAATATCATTTACAAGAATTTTTATTGTAGTTTTTCTCACTTCTGACGTCATACTCTGAGATAATAGTGATAAAAGGAACTTTAAATGATATTTTGTTACTTTATACTTTTATGTGTGTCAAAATGTATTATTTTATTATAAAACATGAGGTTAAAAAAATAGTCATATCTAATTATAATCCATTTCTGTGGCTAAATTACTTAGCTTCAAAGTAAATAATGTTTATATTAATATATACTTATTAAATAATAAACTAAATTTGAATCAAAAATATATTTTTAAGTTAAATTGTTTAAATTCAATATTTTAGTTAAATTAATGTAAAAAATTACTAATTATATTTGATCTCGGTAAAATGTAAATTAATTTTTATATATAATTTAGATTTTTAGATAATGTGATGAATAAAAAAGATGTCACAGACACAAAGCTCAGTAATGGATAATTTTTTAGTTATGATCTATACCTAGGATGATTAGGTTTAATCTAGGTAAAAACTAGGACATTCCTGATTGAAAAGTAGTATAAAAGTAAAACACTCAAAATAGGACGTAAAAAATTTTAGTACAAAATGAGTATATAAGTATATTTGAATTTAAAAGTAGAAGAAAAAAAGTATATTTAAAAATCCTAAAAACAACAAAAAATATATTTAATATTAGTAAAAAAAACCGATTTTAATATAATATAATAATATTTTAATTTTAAAATATTTTATTACAGATGACCAGTGATTAGCTTACTATGTATTTCACGTACGATAGACTTAATAGCTTCCGGTATTCTCGCTCTCTCTCAAAATGAGTATCAAAAAGAGTACATTCTGAACACGCTGAATGTTCCGATGGATCATCAGATGCTTTAAAGGAAGAGTATACATATCCAGCAAAAAAAGGTATTTGGTCACTCTAAGTGTATCAAAGATGTAAAACTTGTGCTTTGTGAGCATCTTTAATTGATATACCTATATACCATAATTTAAAAACTTTAAATCATGTATATATAACATTTTTTGTTCACCGCATTATAAGCTATAATGTGAAAACCAACTCACTTTACTGGAACTCAATTTTTCATATAATTATAGTGTGAGATCCTAAAAATGTGATTATAAAATATATACATTTGCATGCGTACATATACAGGGTGTCCCATTCTAATCGATCACCTCAAATATTTCTTGAACAGCATTTTAAGGAAAAATGTTTCAGACAAAAGTTTTAAGACTTTAAGGAGGACATAAGATGGTACCATTGATTTGATTTTGGGTGGCATCATCAAAGTCAGGATAAGGTTACTTTAAATTTTTTAAACGGAACTTCCCATTTTGTATTACGTATTCTTGTAATTTAGTCCCAAAACTTTTGTCTGAAACATTTTTCCTTAAAATGCATTGTTCAAGAGATATTTGAAGTGATTGAGTAAAATGGGATATCCTATATGTATATGCTTTCTTGTACATAATTTTTTTTACGATCAGATTCAATATGAATTAAATTATTTTAAATAATATAAATGATAACTGGAATATCATACAACGCTCAGTTATTACGGAATCGATTAGAATGTTCTCGTGAATTTGGGACAACATACACACCTTGTTTATTGTTAGATGAAGAACAAATATTGAATAAGAAACTCATTTCAGAAACGATTTTTATTAAACAACAAATTAATAGATTATTAAACAACAATTTAATAGATTAAATTTACAGAGTGATACAGAATTATTGGATAAAGCATACGATAGCATAATTATGTTTAAATGATGCCTTCAATATTTTCTATAATTTATAAGTTTGTGCTGTGTGTCTTTTATTATTATCTTGTATTTTATTGTTATCTTGTTAGATGAGATTCGACGCTTAACGCACTAACGTTTCGATATCATGTAAGTCGAAAAACTTTTTGCTTATGTTTTATTATATAATGACTCAATAAATTATAGTGTACCGGAAAGTGCAATGACATTCGCCGTTACTATGCTTAGCTGACTAATTTCTGTCAACATTTTATATGTGAGCGTTAATAAGGATTCGAAATTAAATCGAAACGTTTGCGATTGAAATTATGTTATTTTAAATAAACCGAACTTCACATTGACATCCTGTGTTGGCTCGAATAGACACTATTTAATTGTATTGATAAATGATAAATAATATACATATAATTATCAGCAAGAGATCTCATTCACTTGATTATTTTGATAGTAGTGAATAATATTTTTGGAAGAATATACGACGTTTATAATTTATGTTTTGATATGTGATGCCGTGTTTATGAAGTAGATGCTATATTCTCTTTTCCACATCATATTGTATTGTGATGGACATTTGAGAGCATTGGGATAAAGAGTCGAGTACGGTTGGTTTTCAACAACGGATCAATGACGTGTCACAATAAGCACAGAATAATGACGTCAAGGTCTCAGTTCCACTTGTCCATGTGTGCGCAGGGGTGTGTTCTAAAACACTTGACTTTGTCAACTCCGAATATCTTTTATCTTTATTCAACATTCGGTGACCAACAAGAATAAAATAATACTCGAACAGAGTTGAATTTTGGAACGCAACCCTAAAAGGGTAAGATTCAAAAAGATGTGTGCGTGCATGTGTGCGTGCGTGCATGCGTACGTGCATGTGTACGTATAATTTCGAGCCTCGTTTATCATATTGACTTTAATATTCCATAGATATTAGACTATACTGAAAATACTGCTATTTAATTATAACTGACACGATTCAATTGCAAATTAATATTTCGATATCAGGCTTTATATGAATATTATTCAATTTAATTGTTCTAGAGCTAGAAGAGTCGCGCTGGATCTTTTAGGCTTAAATACTATTTATTATTTCAAATACTTAAAAATTAAACATTTCGATCATTTCAAAATGATCCTTTTCAATAGTTAACAACAAAATTATAACATTCAATCTTAAACAAAATTAATCAAATTGTCTTCGTTTTCATTATCCGTTGTAATATTAAATCAAACTGACATAGATTAGAATTTCGAATCAAAGATCCAGTGTATTGACAAGATGTGCAACTATGTATAATCATATTTTCATAATATCATTATGGTCAGGAAATCAAGATTCTTGATTTCCTGATTCTTTGGAAATAAGAAAATTTAAAGTAAAGTATAGGGGAGACCGCGGGATTAATAGACTCATTTTTCAGTTTCGAATTTTTATAGATGAAATTAAGAGACTTATAAAAAAATGAATTCTATTAGGTGTAGTAAAAAGAAATCCATTATTTTGTATGAAATTGAATGGAAAAATAATAGATTTCTTTTTACTACACCTAATATATTAGTTACTATATTCATTTGACTACCCAATATTTTAATAAGGGGAAACTGATAACTAATAATTGAATAAATAACTGAAAAAAAATACATTTTTCTAATGCATTCCATCTGATTCAACTAGACCCCTCCCGGGATCGGGGTAGTTCAACTAAGATTATTAAAATAAAAATTAATGTATTTTAAGCTACATCTTAGGCTACATTAATAAAATTTTTATAAAAATATATTTTAAACACAAACATTTGCTTCGCAGGGCAAAAAATTTTTGTAAAATTTGTTCATTTCATGCAAAAACATGTCAAATGAGCCTACAACTAAATTATAACATACATTTATCACTGAAGAAAATCTTTTTAAAAGAATAAAATTTTGAGTAAGTATTATAAGAGTAATTTTGAGTAAGTATCATTAAATGAGTCAGTTCCATGCTGTGGTTAGTCTACTATCTTTATCTGTTCATTTTTTAAAAACATTAACAATATATGACAAAGCCACATAAACAAAAAAAATTTGTTGCACTTTATTAGTAAGAACTATACTTATTATCTACGTAGAAATCAAATATCTCAGACATTCAGATACGATTTTGTAAAACAAAAAATTCAAGAATAGAAATATTTACTTAGGTGTATGATTTTTTAAAATTTTGACATAATTTTTATCATAGATGTGTTCGCAACAAAATGTTACAGCAAACTTAGCGGCAGTTGCTAAGATTGCTGCGTGCTCAGATACGTTTACGTGTATCTCGCGTGTTTTATTTTTAATGTAGCTTCGATTCTACTTATCCCTACAATCCAGTCTCCCCTAATTTGGAATAATGAACATGTATGTGGTTACCTAAGGTGATGACAGTTAAGAAGGATAATTTGATCAATTTTTAAAATATATATAAAAATACGAAAAGGCTACGAGTCACATATACACAACGAAATATATTTCACATGTATTCTATAAACTAAAACTAAGTAATCGATCCTATGTAATCGATATAAACATGTACAATAAAGATATCTATAAAATTCACATGTATTACATGTATTACATGTAATACTTAATTTTAGTTTATAGAATACATGTAAAATATAAATATCTCGTTGTGTGATAGCCTATTTTACAGGATGTCTGGAAATAATCGCTAAATGTTTCATGGGCAGATAGAGCGGACTAAATTGAGTCGAAAAGTCCTCTATCATTTTGTAAATTTCCTCAATAATTAATGAGATATTAATCCTTAAAGATAAAAGATAACCGAATACGCGCGCTCGTCCGGCCTATTACTGCGAAGTATATGTCTACCGATCGCTTGGCGTGCGGGCTTTGGGAGCGGGGATAGCCTGGTAAGCACCCTGCGCCGCGCACACCAACGTAAGTCTCCATAGTTCAAACAGCGCGCTTGCCAGACTATCCCCGCTCCCTAAGGCCCGCGCGCCAAACGATCAGTAGGCGTATACATTTCACAGTAGTATTCGGCTATCTTTAAGGATTAATATCTCGTTAACTATTGGGGAAACTTACAAAATGGTAAAGGATTTTTCGACTCAGTTTAGTCCGCTCTACTTGCTCATGAAATATTTGGCGATTATTTCCAGATACCCTGTATATATTTTAAATTTTATTCTTATTGAGCCATTTCATCACCAATTTATGTTTGATCAATTTTGTTTAAGACCGAATGTTATAATTTTGTTGTTAATTATTGAAATAATCGATGAAACATTTAATTTTTTAGTATTTGAAATAATAAATAATATTTAAACATAAAAGATTCAGCGTAGTTTTTCTTGCTTTGAACAATTAAGTTGAATAATTCAATTGCGTTATACATTGTTATCAATTTTTCTATAAAATTCACGTTTTTTTTTTGAAAATTTCACAGAAATATACTGTTTTAAAAAGCATGTAATATGTATAAATTGTATAATACTCTTGAATTAAAGATGCACCTACACGTTTTCTGTTTACAAGACGCATTATTGAATATATTAATGATATTACATTCTACGAGGGCTGTTTGATAAATACCCGTGTTAGGGAAGAAAACACTTTAAAAAAAAATTTTTTTTTTTTTATTTCTCTACATAATCTCCTTTCAGCTCGATACATTTAGCCCAGCGATATTCCAACATTTTTATACCGTTTAAAAAATATTAATTGGTCGAACTCCTTAAAATAGGCCTCTGTTTCGGCGATGACTTCCTCATTTGATGCAAAGCGCTTTCCGCCAAGCCATTTTTTCATGTTTGGAAATAAATAGAAATCGCAGGGGGCCAAATCTGGAGAATAGGATGAGACAATAATTCGTAGCGTTCGATCAGTTTGCCATGGCGATTGCGGACGAATGAGCTGGTGCGTTATCATGGTGAAAGAGCACTTTTTTTTCGCTAAATGGCCGTTTTTTCTTCAATTCAGCGTCGAATCGGTCCAATAAATCAGCATAGTACTGTCCCGTAATCCTTCCCTTCTCCAAATAGTTGGTGAAAATGATACCTCGCGAATCCCAAAAAACGGTGGCTATGATTTTTCCGGCCGATGGAACCGTTTTTGCCTTCTTTGGAGCAGATTCGCTGGATTTAGTCCATTGTTTAGATTGTTCTTTCGTTTCTGGTGTGTAATGGTGGATCCATGTTTCGTCAACAGTGACGAAACGTCGCAGAAACTCTTTCGGATTGCGCTTAAACATGTCCAAACAGTGCTTTGAAGTTGTCATGTGATTCCGTTTTTGTTCCACTGTGAGCAAACGCGGCACTCATCTCACCAATAGCTTTTTCATGTCCAATGTTTCGTAGGACATTTTGTATGCGTTCAGTTGAGATCTTTACAATGTTAGCAATCTCTCTGATCTTCACCCGGCGGTCTGCTAACACGATATCATGGATTTTGTTGACCATATCCTCCGTAGTCACTTCAATCGGACGATCTGGGCGTTCTTCATTAAAAATAGATGTTCGGCGACGCTTAAATTCGTTGTACCAATATCTTATGGTAGTCATCGAAGGTGTTGTCCTTATATAAGGCATGCAACTTTCTTTGATTTCTTCACACGTCTTCCAAAACCAGGAATCAAATCACAGATATTGCTCTTTATCTATGATTGCAAGCACACTCAAGCATCAACTTTCAATAGTATATATTATAAAAACTAACCGGTACAGCTGTCTGAAATTTTTACTTGCGTCGTTCAAAAAATGGTGTTATATGATGGTATACAAATTTTTAGTCAGAGGCGCCCTCAATCGTCAAACGGGTACTTATCAAATAGCCCTCGTATATGTATATGTATACAAAAAAAAACAGTATATGTTTACAAAAGGTTATCTTAACAAATATGTTGTCAAGATCATTAATTTTTTAAGATGCTGATCTCTAAGATGTAATGATTTTTTAAGTAGGATGTGATGTGGACCTCGCTTGGCGTGGAAAGTCATTACATAAGGAAGGGAGAATGTGGAATAGTTCTTAACATTGTAGTTCTTGATAATATTATAACACAAATAAGATGTTTTTTAAAGTTTTTTTGTTAATAACTTTTTAAAGCAGTTCTTTAGTAAATCGAATTACTCTAGAAATGTTTAATTTTTTAATATAATAAATTTGAAGAATTAAAATATTTTCATGTGTGTAAATTTCTATGGTAGGTTAAGAAATGAAATAAGAGAGAAAAAAAATATTGAAAAGCTAATCTTTTATATATAACTTAATAACAAATAGGATTTGCAGACACTTTTTTAACTAACTGCACACAAATCTTATGATAGACTTTCTTCAAGAACGAGATTATATAATTTAAAAAATTACGATTATAATAATCACAAAAAAGTTATAGCTCAATGGCCATTATGAAAAAATATTTACGTGCATAAACTTGTATTTTTTTTTACCTCAAAAAAGTAAGCATAATAAGATTTACCTCCAAAATATTTTTTTAAAAATCAAAACTTTAAACGGTCTAGCTGGATTTTAAATGCATGTATGATTCTGGTGTGAATTTATATACTACGTATGTAGTCCCCAGAAACGCGCGCCGAAATTTTTCGGTCTTGAAAACGCTAACTCTACTAAACTATTGCAGAAATATCACGTTAAATTGACTATTGGTAGTCTAAAAGCTTAGGACGCTCCTATGGAATACAAGAGATTCGATTGCGACTCCCGGCCGAGATAATATTTTTCGCAATAAGAATTAATTATTTACAGATTTTAATATGTTAACATTATTAAGATCGTTTCGAAGATGCGAATAAGCATCAAAAATTTGTTAAATTGCCAGTTTAACTCGTATATTACTGCGATAGTTTAGTAGAGTTAGCATTTTCAAGATCGAAAAATCATTTTGGCGCGCCTTTCTGGGGACTACATACATACGTAGTATATAAATTCACACCAGAATCATGCATTTAAGATCCAGTTAGACCGTTTAAAATTTTGATTTTTAAAAAAGTATTTTGAAGGTAAATCTTTGTACTGTTTCTCAAAAATATGGAACTTTTTGGAAAAAAATTTTTTATCAAATTGCGCACTGTTAAATATATGTAATTAAGAAATACAACAACGTGATATTTATTAAGATACAGAACTATAAAGACAAAATTTTTTTGAAAAGCGGTTAAAAGCATGCTAAAGTATAAATTTCAAGCTTTAAAATGTTTTTTTATTTTTTTGTCTACAATTTTAAATTCCATATCTGGAAATTTTTCGATGATATGTCAAGGTCATTAATTCTTGAAGGTACTGTTCTTTTATGAATATCTACCGAAAAAACTCGATTGTTTCTTGATGTATCGATTGTAAAAGAGTATAAAATGTGCATTTAACTCTTAGAAACATATCTCTTAATCCGTAAATTTAATTGTCTTAATTCGATTTCGGTTAGTCAGTCGATGATACATAGATACATTTTACAAAATATCTGCAAACTTTGTCAATAGATTACTAGATAGAAATACAGCCTTAGTCATAAATATAAAGCACAGATTGAATGTAAATGTTCTATATCTAACAAAAAGTAAATGAAAAACTTTTAAAAATTAAAAAATATTAGGTGTACAATTTTGCTTCCGCCGTTTTTTTCCGAAATTCGAGGCTTTATTATAAAAAACTGGTTATACATTTATGATTCAAAGTTGTCCATCGCTGGCCACTACTTTCTCCCATCTTTCGGGTAGCGTACGAATCTCGCGTCGAAAAAACTGGTCATCTTTTGAGGTTATCCACGAATCGATCCAATTTTTTACTTCTTCATAAGACCGGAAGTGCTGGTCAGCCAGGCCGTGTGCCATTGATCGAAACAAGTGATAGT
>Ga0157364_1005287_pt1 | contig 13109 bp, 5 predicted proteins | sample AttsexASBM2_FD_111476 | JGI IMG/M metagenome (GOLD analysis project Ga0157364, IMG submission 111476) | Fungus gardens microbial communities from leaf cutter ant in Ribeirão Preto, State of São Paulo, Brazil - Atta sexdens ASBM2 | ecosystem: Host-associated > Fungi > Mycelium > Unclassified ... | reverse complement strand
GCACTTCCCAACGCAAGTTCAATCGTGTGAATCCGTTCAGCCGTTCATGAGATATTAGCAGACAAAGCTTTTACAGCTACTGATGTCCTGATATCTCAGTCGTTTGTTGTCGCCTTTGTACATACCACATATGTGCCGATAGCCCTCATTTGGGGCTTTCCAGCACAACTTAGTTTGTGAAAATCGGTCCACTGGTTGTGGAGATACAAGTTGAATGAAGTTTGTGACAGTATAGAACACATGGTCTCTAGGGTAGGCTAGGAAAGTAGTTAGTATGGACCACCTAGTTTGGTATATAAGGCAGACTAGTTTGTATAGAGCTCTCTATTGAGTTCTCTTGTGTAAACCCTATATAAGGTTCCTTTTCTTAACCCACTCTAAGGTCTTGAGATTGTAATATTAATAAGGAATGTAGAATGTTAATCTACATTGGATGAGTTTAAAATATATAGATTAGGGAGAATATATTATCTATGAGAGAAGAGCAAACATAGTTAGATCAGTATATAATAGCTCTTAATTCTCTCTAAGTTTCATATCTGAAATAATGATAAAATAAAGCAGTAGGACAACACATAAGTTGAAACCAAGATCATTAAATCTTAGTGTCAGAATTAAAGACAGTAGACTTAATCTATTTTGATTTTCTTTCTCATTTCTTTTTTCTTTATTCTTTATTTTCTTATTTTTAGACTTAGAGTTGGGGTTCAGTATAATATTACAAACTACCATATATTATATAACATAGTCACAAGTCATGATCACATAATTACATATTACAGAAGAATATAGAAGGTTCCAGAACAATGATAACACATCACATATTAATAGCATATAGTATATATGTCCTTTAGGATAGGCAAGGTTTAGTGTAGCATGAACCATTAGCCAAGTGTATATAAACACTTTGTACTTGGAACTTTATTGAATTCTCTTATGTTAGCCTAATATAATATTCATCTTTTCTTTTCTCCTAATATATTTAGTTTCTTAGATTTTTAAACTTTAGTCTCTTATTATCAGCATGAACCACACTTTAACAACAAATAACTTAATTAATTATAAGACTATGCAACTTACTCAAGTGGTATAAGAACCAGCTATAACAGAAAGGCCCCAGTAAACTAGTAATTTCAATTACTAAAGATTTAGTAAGAGCACTTATGTGGATATTTAAGAGATTGAGAGTTTAACTTTCTCTAAGTATAGATATCTTAAGTCTGTGACCATGTGTTAGTAATGTCATATGGTAACCACTGTTAGAGCAACTGGGTGGAAGGGCCTAGTACTTCAAATCTTTAGAAAATTCTAAGTCTATTGTTTAGGAAATTCTAAGAGAACAGAATAAGAATTCCTGAAGATGATAACTACTCTATATATTAACAAATCCATTTTAATGTATCAGATTTCCGATTACATAAGCAAGGAATGATGATACTTAAGTAATCAGAAACAATTTAGAATAGAGAGATCAAAATAGAAGAGAGCTAGAGTACTTAGCAAGTACTTTTAGAGTATAGGAAAGTGGATGTGCAGATAATACTAGAAGACTTCAGAAGACCACATAGTGTTGCAGAAGAGCAAGGGAGTGCAGAAAAGTGAGTTTAATAACATATCTAGATAGTTGGGAGTATTAGTGTGCAACCTAAAGAGGTCTAGAGCATAAGAAATCAGATAAGTGTAAATATGGAAAAGGGTCATGGATCATGGATTAGCTAAATAATGTGGAAGAGAGAGAGCTTGAAAGAGCCAGTCTCCTTATAACCACTAGAGTTTTTAGTTCACAAGATTGGCATATATTATAGAATTTATGAGTATCTTATTGCTACTGGGATAAAAGACCTAATATAAATACTCTAAGGAAGTAGGATTAGTGATCTTGGTTCAACACCAAGATCTTATAAGGCTGAATAGTCAGATCATTCCTTATTATGAAGTCTATGTTTAGTAATATCTTTAACTAAGACTGAAAGAAGAAATTAATATAAGATGAGAAATAAACTGATATTAATCTAATTCAAGAAAGCTAATTGATTAAGGGCTTAGCCTACTGTTTGGTAATTTAATTGGTATACTAAATAAGATAGGAACAGGATATCCAATACTTCTAGATCATATGGCTTAAAAGTAATTAGTTATACTGAGAAATAACTCACTGAATTAACAGATAGCAAAATAATGGCTCTGAACATGTTGGGAATCTATATCTATTAATATAAGCAAACAATATATTGAAAGATGAAAAGATACAGCAGAATATGGTAGTACTCCTATCTTAGCCAGACTATTGTTAGAACTATAAAAGATAGACTTAGTTTATTTTTATTTTTATTTATTTCTTATTTTAGGACTTGAAATTAGAGTTAGCATGATGTCATATATCACTGTCACAAACTGTCACACAACATGACTCAGTATCACACATCAGTCACAGTCACATAGAATATCATAGAAAGTTCTAGAAAGAATATTATTATTACAGTATATTTAATATATATTGACTTTAAGGCAAACACATGGCCCTTTAGGATAAACTAATGGTAGCATAGTATGAACCCAGTAGTCTAGCATATATAAGGTAAACAATTCTGTACAGAGTTCTCTATCAAGTTTTCTTGTGTTAATATAATACAAGATTCTTCCCATTGGCTGACTTTAAAGTCTTTGTATTGTAACAGCTATAGCAGAATAGAATAGTTTTTCTCTTCTAACTTAAGAAATCTATATTTACTATTGGTCTGCTAGTATAATAACTAGTTTAAGCTTAAATTAAAACTAGAGTATTAGAATCATTAGGATGTAGAAAATCCTACCTAAAGTACTATATAAATAAAACATCATACTAATCTACTTGGTAGGCTCTAACTATTAAGTTAGTACTGGTCCTAAATATATCTATAATAAGGAGATTATTGGTTAAATGTTATGACTTAAAGACCTTAGAGTTGATCAACAAGAAAGAATCTTATATAGGATCTATATAAAAGAACTTGATGAAGTTCTTAGTACAAAATAGTCTACCTTATACTAAGTTACTGGTCCATGCTATAGTACCATTAATCTATCCTAAAGGCTATGCATTTTCTTAAGATCAACATATGTTAAACATATTATAGTAATATTATTTCTTCTAGAAACTTTTACCAAGTTCTATTATGATATGTGACAGTGTGACAGTATGATAGTAACAGGTGTGTAATAGTTTGTAACAGTAATATGTGATGTCACACTAACACTAATTCTAAATTCCAAAATAAAAATAAAACAGAAAATAAAATAAAAATTTATTAAGTCTAACTTTTACAACTTTTACAACTCTGACATTAAAGACTCAGCCTACTGTTGGCCATTAAATAAACTAGGCTGCAAATATTAGACATAGTTCACATCTCATTATCCAAAATCCAATAAGAAGTCAATTAAGCATTATCCAAGAATACAGAAGTAGAAGTCAAAATAATCTTTGGCTTCAGCTTATGTACTACACCTTTACAAGTTGCACTGGTCACATATTTTAGAAGAATATTTAGAAGACTAGAAAGATAAGACTACTGAAAGATAGTAAAATATGTTATCACCAATACTGGAAGATTAAGTATACTACTTAGGGTAGTTATCTAGGAATAGAAACTACTAAGTGAGCTATTTCAGTTTCTAATGATCCTTAGATATTAGAAATGAAAATTCATAGAGTTGGCAAAAATCCAGCAAGAATATTCTAGGTAGAATAGAGACAATTGATCTGCACTAGAAGAGATTAGATGAGGGTAAGGCATTATTTATAGGTTGAGGTAAATGTAGTCAGAATGAGATATAATAGTAGACTAGATAAGGAAGTTTCTCAAAAAGAGAGATTACTAGATATAACAGCACAAAGGAATTAGTAGATGGAAGTTAGCTTTTTACTGAATACTTCCTGTAGTCTTAATAAGGTTTTCCATAAGAAAGGCCCTAAACTTCAACTTATGGGGATTGAATATATTATTCTTATCACTAACTCTCTGTACTCTATGAATTCTGAATAAGCTTATTTCTTAGCTGCTTGCTCTACACTTAGTATTATGACTTAGATCTAAGTGTTATGTCATATACCAAGTCCATTCATCTAGAAAACACATCTCTGCAGTACATTCCTTGCCAACAATTAAAGCCTGCCTTCCATGGCAGCTACCTTTCTCACAACACACCTTATGGTGGTGCTGCAACCATCCAGGTATTCTGTCTTCCATGGCAGAGATACTCCTGTCAGTGTCTCAACACTAAAACCTCTGCCTAGGGTAAATAGGGGTTATACCACTGAAACCCCAAGCATCTCCTATAGTAGGAACTCATATATAAGACTAGTAGTTACACTGTAATTTGTTAGTCTGATAATCAACAAAGATAAATTCTTATTGAACTCGATCTCCAGTGTTCAATGGCAACACACCAAATCAGTACTCACTCCTATCTTGAACTTCTTCCTATTCTCTAAAATTACAACCACATAGTAGACAGATGGCACAGCACATAAGCTGAAGCCAAGATTGTTCCATGAGTCCACACATCTCTGAGTCCATCTTGTGGACTTTCACCCCCAGTGTGAACCATGCCTGACATGTTAAGATAAAAGCATACTCATACATTAAGTAATACAAGAGAACTTGATAAAGTTTCTATTACAAAGTAATCTACTCTTGAAGCTGGTCTGTGCATATTTAACCTACCTTAAAGTTATAACTAAGTTCTTATAGTAGTTTTTATGATGTTTCACCAAGTCACATGACTGTGTAACTGTGACTATGACATATATGTGATATGTATTATGCTTTGTGGCATTTGTGACTGTCACATGTAATATCATATCACACTTTTAGCTAAGTCCAAAGAAGAAAATAAGAAAACTGAATTATAAAGAAAAAGAGAAATTGAAAAGTAATTATAAAAGTAAAAAATGTTCAAGTTTACTCTAAGGATTTCTAACACTTAGATTGTTCTTCTTTTGTAGTATTAACCATGGGATTAAATTCTGAGACTGTCCAAGCAATGCTGAGTAGTTCTTATACCAGCTGGTCTATAATAATATAACTAACACTGGGTGGTTTCATTCAGCAACTTCTATTGATGCTCTACACTCTAAGAGTATTTTTCTATATATGGATGCTTAGAGGACATCCTTCAATTATCCCACTATTCAAGGGCATAATTTTCTTACTCTCAGAGACAAGAATCATAAGTCTCTTTAGCCTAGCTACTTTAAGGATAATAGTTGGCTCCCTCACATTAGCCAATCAGTCATATGATGTGCTAGGGCAACTAGAGCTATCTTGAATCATACTCCCATTGGAAAATATAAATAGTGCTTTTTCCCTGCAGAGTGTACCCAATATCTGTGTGGCCATTGCTAGATGGAAACACATTGACACATCTGTTCCAGGTTTGCTCACAGTCACTTAATAACCTCCCCCTTTCTCTGAGTCTCTATGAGTGCTCAAATAGTTTGCTTTTCTGTTTCTGTAAATAGTTTTCTCAGTTTTATCTCTCTCAGTTTATTTTGAATCTGCATTCTCAATATGATAGGTCTGTCTGTGGACTTAAACACATAATTAGTAGGTTGGTTACAAGCAACCTTTATCTAGATTTCTTCTTGATATCTATTGATTCTGAGTGTTTTTCTCTGCCTATGAGGAAGGTTTCTTTCTCCTGAGGCAAAAATTGTAGGCTACTTGTTGTAGATAGTCTGCTACAGACTGCAATCAAGCACTGTGTAATAAATTGTTGACCAAAAAAACTAGTTATAACAGATGTGACAAACTTGGAGCAAAGAGGGAGCAAAGAGACTACTGTAGTCTCAGAAAGACTAACTATCATCTATACAGTTCAACTACACTTTGTAACTTAGCCAGACGTAATTTCTTTCATTAAAAAAAGAACTCTAAGCTACTGTCCAGTACACAATGTGCTCGTTGATCAACAGCAGGACTCACAAAGCTGGGCATAAATGTATTGTTACACTACACGTGACAATCAGAAGAACAGAATGCACAGAATCTATGCCAAATCGAGGTGAGTACAAGATATACTGTCGACTAGGGATACGACTCGGCGTTTCATTCCCATTAGCAACAGCCTGGTGTTGTTTGGTTGGTGGGCTGATTAACACGAACAGCACCGTCAGCCGAAGCACCAGCCGTCGGGCTCGCAGAATCGACTTGAGAATCAATGAGACGAGTCTTAATATCCCTAAATCGGTGTAGATTGACAATTCAGAGAATGTCTGGAACGACGCACCTAGCGAGCGTGAAGAATGCCTCCTCGACACCTTCATTAACCTTCGCTGACGTCTCCATGAAGCGAATGCCAAGTTCATCCGCGAGCTCATGGCCCTGCTCTTCGGTGACTGCTCGCTTATCTGTCCAATCCGATTTGTTGCCAATAAGAATTTTGTTAACACCTTCTGAGGCATGTTGCTCAATGTTTGAGTGCCAGGTCCGAATGTCTGACGAATCAATCCTGAGCGTGAGGTTTTGGCGGAATCGAGGGAAATGCATTACGAACTGTTGAAGGATCGTTCGTCTGTGACATCGTATACCAAAAGAATGCCCATTGCCCCACGGTAATATGCAGTGGTAATTGTTCTAAAGCGCTCCTGACCTGCAGTGTCCCACTAATCGAAGGAAGATGAATCAGCCGAATGGTAATGCGCAGTGAGTATGATGGGAAGCACTATCTGAAGCTTGATGCGACTGCCGTCTAGTTCAATCGTGCGGATCTTGAAATCAATACCAATCGTTGTGATAAAGGAAGGAGTCCATGCATCGTCACAGAAACGGAGGAGAAGGCAGGACTTGCCCACACCTGACAGTACGTGGCTCAGAAACAGCGTAAAATGTGTGTGATGAAACGCACCAGAATCACCGATAAGCAGGAGCTGTTATCTGTGTGGTCAGTGTGAGAACTCAGAAAATACTAAAAAGTCCGCTTACCTTGATAAGAAAGTCATAGTGAGGTGGAGGCATGTTGTGATCAGCAAGAAAGGACTGTATAATATGTGTGGGAACTCAAATATCGATATTCATCACTTCAATCGAACACTTTTGCTGTACCATAGATAAATATTAGATTTTGTAAGAATTGTCGGGGAAATTCGGAAATGCATTCCAGTGCATTCTCATGCTGCAGTCAACTTGAATTGAAGTAGATTATATTACACCAATTGATCACCCAGGCATGCTATTATAACCAAAATAGAAGTTTAAACTGAGCGGGGACATTAGATAGGATATGATCACACTCCTCTTTGTTAACAATCCCTATAATTATCCCAACTATTTCTCACTATTTAAAAAGTTGAGAATGAGTTGAGTGCACTCAGGATGATATTATAACTCACTCACTCTTGTTGTTAGTGCAGCACTAATTATGCTTTTCCTAATGTAAACTACATCCTTTTTCTCTCCTCTTCTTTTGAACCCTATCATAAATTTTAGCATATTCTATCATGTGACCATGGTCACATACATTGTCTCAGGTTCCAAGTGGATTATGACAATATGTCAGATGCAGTTGAGTGAAAGTCCACAGGATTGCATGGGGTTTGTACCAAGTATGGGAACTTGTACAAAGAGTGAGAAGTTATGAACTTTGTGTATAACCTTGGCTTTAGATGATGTGCTATGCTGTCTGCTTTCCATGGGATCACAACTTCAGAAGGGTGAAATAGAGTTCAGGAGAGTGAGTTCTGACAAGAAGTGTATCATTGTAAAAACCAGAGTTTAGTATTTAATAATGTTTGATTACTAGACTGGGGATTATAAAGGGATCAGCCATCTAGCCAAAATTTGAGTCTTCAACATCTGTCACCAATCCCGTAGACCTCTTACCCTCTCAAAATGTCAGCCAAAATCCCACTGCAACATTGTAAATCTCCTCTTGCTTCCTCCTAATTATTAACCCACTTCATCCAGGTTCTGACCAATAAGCCTCCACTATCTAGTATCATGCTGGAAAATGCTTTTTTGCAAAAGAACATACTCTTATAGGGTTTTTAAGCATTTAAGACCTCTTTGAAGGTATTAGTAAGAAGACTTTATGCTCCTAGATGACACCTTAGACTTTCTTAAGTAGACACTTACTTAAGAGACAGTGTAGTAGCCATTAATTAAACTAGATCTCAGAAAGACAAAGTCTTTAGGAATAAGAAATGCCACTGCACTCACAAAAGACTAGCTACAAAGTATAGGCACTCATAAGCATAATGAGTATGGCCATGACTGTTCAGACAGCAGGATAAGGCAGAAACATACTGGGTTGGAAGCTGACAGAGTCTGGAATGGATTCACAAGTAGAGGTGGCTGGTGGAAATAACTAAGGATGAATGAAATTGGTACTCACAAACAGAAAACAATCATTAGCTTGGTGTTAGGTTGCAAATAGAGAAAGAACAGTATGCTCACAAGACCTCAGAATTATTCTATATAGTTTCAATCTCTATTTTTTATATTTATTCTCTGTATTTTTAGACTAATACATAAGCCACAAGTAGAAGGAAGTAAGAGAGAGGAACCCCATCCAAATTCCTCCACCTGAGAGTAGTTTAATCTCTATTTTATTGAGTGAGTATTGTTAGTACCTGCTATCACTTTCAGGCAAGTTTCAGATAGTTCTGGTAGCCTAGGAAAGGCTAGCAAGATGAGTATCAGTTAGTACCTTCAGTTGTAAGGTTCAACTTGAGAGATATCTTTAGAATGAATAGTATTGTTAAAGGCTCTAAAAAGCTTTGCAATCTATTTACTGGATTTTCCAAAGGAGCTTGTTACACAGTGTAAGGTTCACTATTTAGGAGTGTGTTAGTAAGGAAAAGTATTCCTAAGCAGATGTTATTTGTATATTCCTTTTAATATCCTTTCTAACTTTATTCTTTTATATTCATAAAAGCTTTATTAAGGGTTTTAGGTGTTCTAATCTTCTTTTATATTATTTTTTCTACCTCTTCTTTTAATTTCTGGCACTGATATTGTCTTCTTTGAATTATTTAGTATACAGTTAAGAGCTAGTGTTACATAGTTCTTGTTACACTCTAGCATAACCTCATTTCTACTTGATCTCTGTCATCTTCATATAAAGAAGCTTGTCTTGATCCAGTAACAAAACTACAGAATCAGCTAAATATTCCTAGATGGGGCATCATACAACAAATCCTATCTCAACTAGCTTATGATATACTCAGATATTTTAGATTCAACAAGTACTATAACACTCTAAGAGGAAGCTACTGTAGCTTCTGACTACAGATGTGTCAGGGTTGTAAATGATAAATTTGACATTATTCTATTTTTATTTTTATTTTATTTTTATTTTCTAATTTTCCTTTATTTTATTTTTGAGTCTCTTTTCTTTTTCTTTATTTTAGACTTAGGTAAAAGACATGATGTGATGTCACTTGTGATGGTCACACAAGTCACAAAGCATAACACAGGCATAACACCTATTACAGGGTTGTCACATATATCACAGTCATGGTCACATGATCATATGACACAGAGAAGAATGTAGAAAGTTCTAGGATAGATAATGTCATATAACATAGTAACATATTGGCCTTATGGAAAGTATATGTACTTTTAAATAGATTAGTCATAGTGTGCACATAGACCAAAGTCTGTGGTATATAAGGTAGACTAGTTTGTACTTGGAACTCTATTGAGTTCTTTTGTGTTACTCAATACAAAAGTGGTCTTTTGTCTTTACTTAAAGGTTTAAGTCTTAACAAGATGTGTTATAATCTAAACAACTTCTATATTCCTTCTTGTACTAACTATATATGAAACAAAGACAATACCTTCAAACCAGTGGGCCTCTTGCATCCTCTTCCAGTCCTAGATAATGTTACAACTTAAGCTCAAGTGGTAGAGTAAAAGATGAATTAGGTTCATATAAGAGAACTTGATAGAGTTCTAAGTATAAATTAGCCTACCTTCTATACTACAGACCATTGTTTGTGCACATACTATAACTAACCTACCCTAAAGTTCATACACTTTAAAACCAATATGTTATTGTTATACTATATAATATTATCTATTTCAGAACTTTTTATAATCTTTTCTGTATCACATGATTGTGTGGCCCATGACTGTAACATGTGTGACAATCATGTATGATATTACATCACACCCTTTGCCTAAGTCTAAGATAATAAAAATAAATAAAATAAAGTCAAGTCTAATATTTACAACTCTGAAATCACCTTTCCTTTAAGATTTCTCCTCTAGAAAAACTTACTTCAACTTCTTCTTCTTTTATCTTGTCTAATTTTTCTCTAACTTCTTTAAATACTCATTCTTAAATTTTCTGTTATTTCACCCAAACAATATCTTTGCCATATACTTTCTCTGTAATTTACTTCTCCTAAACTTCTCAGTATTTGAATTCAACTTTATTTTTCATAATTTTTCCAAATTTCCATTTCTCTCTACTCTCTCCTATTATCTAATCTTTGTACTTACCCTTTTTTCAAACTTGTCAGGTGCAGTTTACACTAGGAGACAAAAGTCTGTAGGGTTAGCTCAGTGATGTATAGAGTGTGTAAACTCTGTGCTTGGTGATGTAAACTTGTAAAGCAACCTTAGCTTCAGCTTATATGCTGTATGGTTGCAACTTCAGATGAATGGATAAAGTCCAAGATGGGAGTGAGTGCTGATTTGGTATGTTACCATTAAATACTGGAGATTGAGTTCAATAAGAATTTTCATTGATTATCAGACTGGTGAATTACAGTATAACTACTAGTCTTATATATGAGTAGGAGATATAGGAGATGCTCAGAGTTTCAGTGTATTGTCCCAAGTGGAGGTTTTAGTGGTGAGATTTCAGTGGTGAGACACTGATAGAAGTAAGGTAGAACTCTGTCATGGAAGACTGAGTCAAATAGTAGTATCTCTATCATGGAAGACAGTTTATCCAGATTATTGTACTACCAATACAAGAATGTGTTGTGAGAAGGGTAGCCATCATGGAAGACAGGCTTGTTTCATGGATGTTGAGGGGCAGTATCATCATGAGAATGTATCTTCCAAACAGGTGGACCTGGCATATAACAAAACTTAACTACTGCTTTCTTTGTATTTTCTAAATCCTCCTCCTTCTCTTATATATTATTTCTTACTATAAACCTCTTCTAACATACACTAAATACTTCATTACCCCTCATACTTCTTTTATTTAAAGTTTTTTCAACTTTCCATTTCTTTACTCTATCAACTCCAATTGATTTTAGTTCTTATACTTTTTACTTCTTCACCAGTTCTTTATACCTCATAACTTCCTCAATCATATATGGCCTTATATATCTCTCTGTCAACTTCTTTACTAGCCTCTCTTTCAAACACCAAATATTTCATACTTAACATCACTTTATCTCCTCTCTTCCACTCTTCAGCTTTTCTACATTCCCTATCTGTTTGTCTCTTCATCTCTTCCTGTACTTTTCTCAATACTATTCTTGCTTTCTCTTGAACTTTTCTCATTCTCTCTGTAAGCTCAGTTACTTTCTCCACCTTTTCTTTTCTCCTAATATCTGCCCCTATTCTCAACTCTCTACTATAATTTGCCATAAAAGGCAATATATTCATTGCCAAATAAACTTTGTTGTTCACTGCAAACTCTGCTATTGCTAACCACTCTAGCTAATCTTTCTGTATATACTTTGTAAAGAACCTCATAAAGTCCACTATTAAGTATAATTATAGCTCCTTCAGTACTTTATTTTCCATCAAATTCTCTACTGGTGCCTCTGTTCTATTTTTCATTCTTTAACATAAGTCACATCTTTCTACATATTTTCCAATATCTCTTGTTACTTCTAGCTACTAGTAGTTTCTTATTACTAACTCTATTATTTTCCATTTACCTTCATGTCCAGCTACCAGCATATCATAGTATAACTGAATAGCTTCTAATCTCAACTCCTTGTCCTTTGGTACATATACATTTTCTTTCTTTAATACTAACTCTCTCTTTATTTCCTACTTACCTCCTCTCAATATTTTTCTACTGTCACATACTATCTGACATATGCACACTTTTCCACTCTTATAGTATGGATCACACTTTATTCCAATCACTCATGAACCTAAGAATCAGATCCTGCACTCCTTATTATTTCTATGGAGTTCCAAACAACAGCCCTATAGTGTCCAACAACTCAGAGTACATATAGTGATAGAGTATTATATCATATGTGTTGTGGCAACCACTAGTCACAAAGACCAATAGAAACACAAACAATAAATCTCTTAGTAGGCTATCGATGTGGGAATTACAAGAGAACTCGACAAGGAGTCTCTACTACATTGCTACCCTATTTATATAAATTACAGATGGTCCATGCTACAAATAATTACTCCTGCCCTAATGTCCATGCGTTGTCTATGAGTGTACTGTTATAAGATGAGAAAGTGTAGACAGACTTTAGTGAGATATTTATAAATAGTTATATTATTAGTCTATGACAATAGAGAAAAGGCATGTGACTTCCCAGTCACATGACATTACATCATAGGGCCTAGAGTGGTCTAGAGCAGTCTGGAAGGATCTAGGGTCTAGAAGTATTGGAAAGAGTCTAGAGATGGAGTGACGTCAAGAGATATGGTTCCTCATGGTGTACACATGGTGCACACATGGACAACAGAGATTAAGAGTAGGGTTTAGGGTATGACATCAGAGCACATGTATACAGCATGCTGGTCTTGAGGTAGACATATGGTGGATGAGTAATAGGACATAAGATAGATTACTAATAGACATGAGGACAGGGTATGTGTTGTAGCAACCACTTGTCACTTAAGGACAAATGATTTCACAATGAGCAAAGCTCTCCAATGGGCTATCAAGTAAAGAGTGGGGGAATTACAAGAGAACTCGACAAGAAGCTCTCGCTATATTGCTCCTCTATATATACTACTACATTGTGGTCCATGCTACAACAATGTATTTACCTCATGTCCATCCACCATGCTTCTACCTCATGTCCTATTACTCATCCACATGTGTTTTCCTTAAGGCCACCATGCTTCCTACATGTGCCCTGACATCATACCTTTAATCTCCACTGTACATGTGCACACCAT
>Ga0157364_1005286_pt1 | contig 13109 bp, 5 predicted proteins | sample AttsexASBM2_FD_111476 | JGI IMG/M metagenome (GOLD analysis project Ga0157364, IMG submission 111476) | Fungus gardens microbial communities from leaf cutter ant in Ribeirão Preto, State of São Paulo, Brazil - Atta sexdens ASBM2 | ecosystem: Host-associated > Fungi > Mycelium > Unclassified ... | reverse complement strand
TCTCAATTGCTTGTTGTAATCTCTGCAGTTGTTCACAGTAGAGTTCGGAATTAATTGTTTGATTGGACGATAACAGCTCATAGTGAACGATTCCCTTCCAGTCACACACACATCACCTTTTTCCTCGTTAATCCAGGTTTTGCGATTGCTTACGCCTTCTCTCCTTTCTTTATCCACTATCTTTTTCTAATTGGATTGTCGTAGGTGATCTATTTTTCATCATCAGTTATCATTCTCTTCAGAAATGGCTCAATTTCATTCCGTTTCAGTAACGTATCACAAATGTTAATTCGGTCCATCATGTTCCTAATACTCAACTGAGGAATCCAAACATCGAGCTTCTTTTTGTATCCAGCTTTGTGTAAATGATTTAAAACTGTTTTGTGGTCGATGCCTAGTTCCTTGGCAATCTCCTCAGTGCTCACATGCTTATCATGCTCGATTTTTATCATGATTTCATCGGACTTTTCAGTGATTGATCGACCAGAGCGAGGTTCATCTTTCACATCGAAATTTCCAGCACGAAAGCGAGCGAACCATTTCCGTGCTGCTGATTTTGATAGAATATCTTCATCGTAAATAGCGCAAATTTTTTCACAAGCCTGTGCAGCATGCCTTTATCGTAGTGATACTGCAAAATGTAGCGAATTTTTTCTTTATTTATTTCCATTTTCAAAATAAAATAACCTTTGATCTACTTCACCAATTTCAATCTTTTTCGACTCAAAACAAAGGTTAAAATGTCACTTTTTAAACGCACGTCTAGTGTTGCCGATGCGATTAGTAGTTGCCGATTGCTGAGCATTTAATGCCATCTAGCGCGAAAAACGCCACGAACTTTTTCCCATACCCAATATTTTCTTTTTTTCTACATTTTCTTAAACATCGTCTAGTATATCTTCGAATCCTCAGTACATGCCTCATATCATGATGAGGAAATATGATATGGGCAGCGTACAAGTTCCTGAACATTGGGATCGTTGTAGGATTTATATCTTATGTGCAAATTACGATTGGTATAATCAAGGATAATCAAGGCAACCGCATGTTCATACCTCATCTATGCTATGTGAAAGGCATTTATCGAGAGACGTAATATACATCAAGCGTTTAATGCAGTCAACGATCTCAACATCATTGATTCAAGATCTAAATGTAGACTTGTTAAAATATATGATATGACTAACTGATGACTAAAGTTAGTATTAAATGGCATATGTTTATATATGAAACCAACAACTGTGCTTTTCTTATTTGAACTTTGTTCAAATAGCAATTTGTTGAGCATATATTCTACGAACTGAGTCAATATACGCACGATGTTAGTAAGAAATTCAAATATTTTGTGCCATTTTTAAGACAAAATTGTATTACTAATAATAGTAACTATATAATAATAGTAACACTAATAATAGCGTAAACATTTTCTATAAAATAATCTATGGTTAAGATTATATTGTGCATTACATTTACATGATAAGTAAATGTATAGTGGCGACTCGCCACCAGAGATCGAGGAACGAAGACTCGCTCGGATTCGCGTGAACTCCACAGCTACGCGAATTCCTTTTAAACAGAACGTCAATGTGAATTCATTCTAGGCGTCTAAGACAGGTCCCCACTACATCGCTTTACTGATGAGTCTAGTAGTGATGGGATCGTAACGAAACGCCGCGGCCAATCAAAAACTTCGAGTCAGGACATGAATATTTTCATAGAGACCATCTACAGTATATTATAAAATATATATTTTCTTCTAAAATTATTTTATTCTTAGTATCTTCGCCACTTCTTCTTCATATCTTCTTAATAGTATTGAATTAGTCAATAAGAAAGCACGCTTCACCATTTGTATTACATTGATTAAAAATAATTATTATCATAATTAGTGTTACTTGGTTATATTATTAAAAATTCATAAAAATATTATCACAGTTTCTAAGTCATATCATTAAAAATCCGTAAATACTATATCTGTTTAATTAAATCATGCAAAAAGAAAAGACAACATGAGAGAACGCAACGGAAAGAAGAAAGAGCGCAAATAATAAGTATAGAACTGCAACGGAAGAGAGAGAACTGTATCCTACAATGGGTAGAGAGAGGACAATATGTTAAAGAGAGAATGCAACAGGTGAGAGAAAGAAGAAACATATCCTTTTCCCTCTATCATGAACCCCGGTGACGTGCTTCCTCTTTCCCGACGTTTGTGATGATACTCCCCCTCCCTGACTCTCTTATACACAACACACACGTACACATCGTATATATATATATATATATATACTTACTAACACATAGTGAGTTAGAACCCGCCTAGCTATCCTAATAAAATTGAAGTCTTTGATTAATTTTTGCGTTAAAAAACACATTTCAGTCTGTCAAAATGGCTTTTCAGCCTACGGAAAATAAATGGGGACCTAAAAATCCAAAGATACACAGGGAATGGAAAGCGTTTGTGACGGAAAAGAAATTCGGAGCTCAGAGCGGTTTGATAAAAATGTTTTTTAAGTAAAAGCTTAGCTTTATTAGTATTTCTCACTCCATATAGTTTAATCATGTGCTTTTAATTTCTAAATTCTACTTTAATTAGTATAATGATAAAAAAAAATAAAAATAGCACAATTGTTAAAGATGTCCGGAATCAGATAAAGTCGCATATTCTGCAACTGTCACAATTAAAGGATCACTTCCCTATCGAAAATTTTTATTAATCTATAATTAATCTAATAAGTTCTTGTAAGAATCATATAAGATTTCATAAATATCTGTGTAAGAACACATAAAATCTTTTAAGTTCTAAAAACATCTTTTAAAATCTTGTAAGATCTTAATCGGTTTACGATTTTCATAGAAGATCTTATATCTTATATGAGATTACATAAAATCTTTAGTTCTAAAAATATCTTTTAAGATCTTAAGAAATTTCAGAAATTCAAATAAAATCTGTAAATAATTTATAAGAAAATTCACATATGAAGAAATTTTTTACATCTTAGCGGACTGATAATATCTAATATCATATAACATCGTCGTAATAATTTTATTGAACTTTTATTATTAGAGTTTTTAAATTTTTAATTCAATAAACAGAGAAATGGAAGTAGACTGCGCAATTAAAGATGCATTATAATAAATTATATATATTCTATAATTCAAATGTCTAAACAATAATTTTCCATTCTCGAACGTTTCGACTGACTTCCTATCATTTTCAATGAATTAATAACAGACGTAAATGTAAGTCGGTTTTTAAACACAATTTATCTTGATAATTGTTCACGAATTGCATCTTAATGAACGAGTTTTTTCAATTCTTGTTGGAGAAATGCTACCGTTAATATAGTCCAAATGATTCAGTAAACGCAAATGCGGTTCAAAAGGAAAATTGTAGAATTTTAATAAATAATGTCAAATGTTAAAAATGTTGTCATTATAATAACTGCTGCAAATTCTTACAAGAAAAATTCTTGTGTCATCTTCCAAGAAAATTTTCACATACGAATTTCAATCAGGAACATACAAGATCGTATAGGAATATATCGCATATTATATCTATAGATAAATCAAAAATCTTGCATAAACCTTACATTCATGTTACAATGAATTTTATAAGCATGTTACATGACTTTTACACACATGTAACATGAATCTTAAAGAATACTATTGGAATTTTGTGTAATTTATTGCTCGTATCCCAGTAAATAAAATGGAATGGGGCAAGCAAGGAGTTGAATGGAATTTAAGGAAGTACGATCAAAAAATCAAAATGCTTCAATCTATTTAAAAATTACACAGAATATTATTTAAAACGAAACTAATATTGTATTAAAATTTCAAATCAATTGTATAATTTTTAAAAAAGAAAGAGCTAAAGTAAGAATTTTATGCATAGTGACATGCATATGCATTGATATAGTACATAATTATTTACTTTTAGAATGCTTCGATCCACATAAAAAACATATAAAGTTAAAACAAATCTTTTTTTACATTCTTGCAAGAATTTAACTTTATTCACCGTGTAATTTATTTGTATACAAGCAAAAAGCTGATGAAAACATGAAAGCTGATAAAATGATATAAATTTAAAAAAGGACCAAATCTCTAGATGATTTTTATGTTTATTTGTTAAATTTAATTTCAAATAATAACAAAAACGATAAGCATTTAGTTCCTTTGTCTCTCGACATTTGACATACATAATTATCATTTGTAGTTATACTCTCTCAAAATCTGTCCTACATCAGTGAATAATAATTGATTTTAAATTTTATACTTTACATTTATGTTAGACTACTGCATACTTACCAATTTATATAATTTGTATTTGGCTATGAATATAAGTGTTGCATAATCTTTATTCTTTATTCCTTAATAATTAGTTACTACGTTATTTAATTTTATTAATTTTGTTATATTGAAAGAATTCGTTATTTATATTTCGTTACACTTTGTTCAAAAAATTTTAATATAAATATAAATATAATATATAAATAAAAAATCTTATAATTTTAAAATTTATCATTGATTTATCTATATAATTTTAATTGTTAAAAATAATTTTAAGTTACAAACTGTAATCTCTTTATAACATCTATTTTGAAGATATTTTATTCTATTTAATTTATTTATCAATGTTAAGGACATACATACAACCATTTTATAATCTGACATCAAACTACAGCAATAATACGATTGGATATTTTTTTCTTTCATTCATACTGCTCTTTCTCGCTATTAACCGATGAATTGGTTCGAAATCATGACTCGTCATTACATCGTTTAATATTTAATAAATTAACTACATATAACTAATAATATGGTTGTTACACCGTTTTTTATTAAAGTGAGATGATCCTTATAAAATTGGTTATATTATCTATTGTAACTCATTTCAAATGTGAGATGATTTTCATAATATGTTAATGAAATTAGATATATGAGGTAATTATGTATTTCTGCGACTGATGAGGCCTAAGCATAGTCGAAATGTACCGTTGAAACTTATCGTCAAAAAATTATAATTTGTGAATAATAAATATTATTTGTTACATCTAATTTTAACTCATTTAATGTATATGTCTGGGTTTACTGTTTATTAATTTTGTTGTAAATTATTCGAGCGAAAAGTATTGATATTATTTTATGATATTCTTGAGGGTGCTTTCACGGGTGCTTTCTATATAAAGATTATGCGTTTCGCGGGTTTCCTCCGTGTTCCTCCAGATCCATTCTTGGAATGCCAACGTTTGGTGAACCTTAAAATCCACTTCATCAGAGTGAGGAGCGTGATACTGTTCCTCTAGGCCGTTCCTTTTATATTGCGCTATTTATTGGAACGGGGGGGGAGGAGGGGGGAAGAAGAGAATTGTGGATGAGGGGAGAGATGGGAAAAATTGAGGTGGATGGGGGAGGGGAGGTGAGATAAAACACCTAAATAACCAGAAATTTTATTCCGTTATGTAGACGACACATTGATGGCACATGATATGGAGACACGGCAGAACCGAACTCCGTAAATTCCTTATTTTCCTCAACAATCTACATCCAAATATCCACTTCACTATAGACATAAAAGAAAACAGAAAACTCTCCTTTCTAGATGTTCTTGTCTCTAAGAAAGGTGACGATACCTTAGGCTATCAAATGTACAAAAAAACCAATACACACAGATCGAAACCTACATGCCGAGTCGCACCATCATCTAGCACAAAAAAACAGTTTGCAATCAACTCACTTGTATATAGAGCTTTCACCATCTGTGACAAAAAACATGTACATACAGAATTCAATCACTTAAAACTAACTTTACAGGAAAACGGACACGACAAAAAAGACATAATCAAAACAATTAATAAACATGCAAACAAGACAACGATTTCTAATACAACCAGATGAAAGAATTCTATCCATTTTCTTATATGTCAAAGAAACAACAGATTAGATTGGCAAGATATTAAACAAACATAATCCGAATTATCTTTAAACCAAAAAAATAAGATAAATCTTAAAAAATCCTAAGAAAAGATCAAAGACCTTCACTCAGCTCTGCAGGAGTATACAAAATATCTTGTTCCTGCGGAGTATACATTGGAGAAACCGGGAGAATGGTCAACCTATGGATAAAAGAAATGTGATGTTAGGCTAAAACATGCCAGTCAGCATTATCAGAACATAACATCAAAACAGAACATCAAATATTGTTTAATAAAATGACACAATAGCCAACATTACATCATACTTTCCAAGAAAGTCATAGAGATATACCTTAACAATCTAAATAGAGATAATGGCTACAACATAAATAAAATATGAAACACCCTTCTCCCGGTTATTGAAAACCGACCATTTTCTTCCACTTCTTTCCGTCTACAATTCTCTTCTTTCCCCTCATCACTCCAACAAGTACCACAATATAAAAGGAATGACCCGGAGGAACAGCTCAGTATCAGGTTGCTTCTCACCCTGATGAAGTGAACTACAAGGTTCACGAAATATTGGTATTCCAAGAATGGATTTGGACATGGAGGAAATCGCAACGCATAATCTTGATATTATTTTATGTTATAATAAGTAGAAATATTTCTAAATATATTGCCTAGTGTTATTGTAATATTGCAAAAGTATCACAGAAATATTTCTGTGATTAATTTGCCGCGGACATTTAAATTTGTAGCGATATTTATACAATGTTACTGACACATTACTATGCAATATTACAGCAAATTTGTAATTTTAGTGCAAGATTATTACATATTACATGCTATGTGGGTATACAGAATGTCTCAGACCACCCGTATACCTCTTTTATTTCGAAAATAGAGCATTTTAGAAAAAAACATTTCAGACAAAAGTTGTGAGGTTCTAAATGATCTATTTAATGGTTTGATCAGTCTGACTTTGGGCGTCACCAAGGGTAATATCACTTTAAATTTTTTTAATGGAAAATTAAAATATTTCTCTTTTTCATGGCATATTCTTATAACACACCTCAAGAACTTTCTAAAACACTATAATAAAATAATTTTTCATAAACTACTTTTCGAATTGTAATATAAGGCTTGAAAGTACCGCCGATATTAGCATTACGCAAGGTGTTCGACTGACGGTTTCTTGAATGTCATTCAGGATCATGTCCTGAATAATTTGTTAAAATCAAGGTTTATCACTGGAAATTGTTTCTCTTATTTTAATTTTTATATAAAAATGAATTTTTAGTGCAAAAATGAAAACATTATATTGTATATATTATATTATATTATATTGTATTATATTGTAAATCGCATTCTACGAAAAATATATCTTTTTATTGTTATTACTTCCTTTATATGTTATATTCCTTTTTATGATTTAATTATAACAATTACGATATCTTTACAGGCACGTCCACCTACAACTGCGCCTTATATCTCGCAAATTAAACGAAGTATCCAATGTTCAAATGTCATGGATCTTTTTAAAAATTTCAACTGTCAGTATACGTACTTAAAGATAATAATTGGAAAATAATATGAACACTTGGATACATTCGAGAGGTCATCAAAAAATGATAGATCTAGTAAACATAATATTCTAAACATAATATTTTGAGATTGCATAAAAACTATAGTAAAAATCATTATGCAGGTGGTATGAAACTTACAAGGCGTGATCATTCATGAATTTTTAATTTTAAAATACGAACTGGGAATAAAATTGCTGGTGAAGTAGGAAGAGTTTTGGAACTGTCAATGATTACACGAGTAGTGTACTTGTGCAGCAAATACTACTGCAAGATAAAAGTTTAAGGGACAAAAAAGTCATTCCCCACACAGCACACTTTATCCTAGAAATCTAACGGACATCATTTTGGGATATCGCGATAATCTTGTGATATCCGTGAATGATCTCAATTATCCAACGGATATCCAGAAGATGTATATACAGATGTATATACAGATAGTGTCCGCATGTGTGAGATTTCACGGATATGATTATCTAAAATAAAAGGGAAACATTTTTAGGATATTATATCATGGAGAAATATATTGACCCATTATTATATAATAGGAACAAATAGTGGGACAAATGTACGGGAGTGTATTAATTTCATTCTGTATAATATCTTATTTCTCATATTGAATTACATATGTCAAATTATTTACTATAAGATACAGTAAAATTAGATATTAGTAATTAGAATTATAAGCACTAGCAACATTAAAATTACATATGTTGAAGTTTTCTTCCAAATGATGCAACTTTTTGAGTGGAAAATGTCCAATTTTATTAAAATTTTATTATTTCGTATTTAAAAACAATTTCAGAGTTCAAAAACAATTTCAATCATAAACGAGACAGTAGCAATTCTTCATAAATTGTCCAATTATAATCTTGATAAGGGTTACGTAAACTAGTAAACAATTACAACAAGGTTTTATAGAATTTTATTCTGTACGTAATTTTACTAGCTCTCATGAAAGTTCGAATATTTACATAATTTTCATCGAATCATTATGTAAAAAATTGGGATATTATAAAATAATTATATTATCCATTTATGCATTAGGATATTTATACACATATACTAACGCCATAGGTAGAGTAGGCTAGAAAAAGTTTTCTTAATTATTTTTTATTTTATAAGCAAAAACGAATACTTGGAGTTTATTATACTATAAATGTCCTACAAAATAAATACTGCATATATGCATTTAGCACATAAAATAGAAAATACTTTATAAAACATTTTCAATTGACATTATACATACAAGTAATTTAAAACATATCTAATAGAATATATTCTTAAATCCTAAATAATGCTAAATTATATCGAATTTGAGTTATTTTCATTTCTATATTATAAATCGCCACTGATTTTTCTCAATCTCATTAATTTAACTGAAATAATAGAATTAATTCAAGAGAAAATACTAAATTTGTCTAAAATTTAATTATTAATAGATACGAACTATTTGCTCTTAAACTTAAAATAATCTCTATCACTACATGAAGCATTTATTGCCAAATATTTACTTATTAAATAATAAACAAGGTTTAAAGATTCATCTCAATAAAACTTGAAGACATCTAAATTCTAAAATCTTTTACGATTACAAGCACGATCCAAATAATAATGCATTTTTCACTATATAATTTTCAACCTAAGAATAACAAATTCAGGGTGGAATCAACAGATAGCATTTATTAGTTTAGCAAAAATGCTATCTTATATTAGGTGCTTATCTTGTAATAGGAGGCTGTCTTCTAATATATATATATAATTTTTATTTTAAATATGAAACTGAGTTTGTATACAAAGTATATAAAACTTTTCCTGTCCAAATATATGATTCTGTACGATTTCAATTATGTACAGAATATTGACCTTTGTACTTTCCATTTAATGACATAAATCAGCAGAAGCACCGATGTCTTCGTGCTAAAAAAGATTCGTTATTCATGCTAAGAAAGATCGTATAACAATCGTGTTAACTTGTGTCAACTAGATTAACTAAATAGAAAGTATTACTTGTAAATATCTCAACAAGCGATGCATTTAGTCAACAAACTATGCTGAAGTACGTGAACGTATTCTTCATAGCTTCTATTTTTATTATACTTGCAAATATATATTTACTTTGTAAGTAATTTCTTTGTATATGTTTTAGTATTTCATTTCAACTTTATTAAAGTATTAAAGAAGTATTAAAAATATTAAAAGAATAAATTTAGATTGAAAACATAATTATTTAATAAATATTAAATAGCTTGTAAAAGAATATTCATTAAAACAATATAATAAAAGTATAGTATATTAAGTTAATTCAATCTTAACTTTTATTAACTTTCATTAATTTTTTATTCCTGTAACTTTTAACTTAATTTTATTTATTTTATAAGCTATTTACTTTAACTTAATTTAATTTTAAAAACATTAATTTACTCAACCTTGTATATAAGAATTTTTATCAAAATGTTAAAAACAATAAATGCTGAAGATATAACAATATATCATTATTTTAAATGTGTTAATTACATAGACAACTTATTTCTAATAAGAATAATGTAGAATAGAATTCGTTAACTTTACAATATCAAAGTAAATATATTATTTATTACACAAGAAAAACACAATATTGTTATTTTTCTTATAATTACAAATAATATTACCATTAATTATATTTATTTATATTACAATTAATTTATAGAACGTTTTAATCTATTTACTTGTTATAAATATAAAATATAATCAATATTCAGTGTTACAAAATGATTGAAACTTTAAAATATTGAAAAAATTAAATGATATTTCTTACAAATTTAGATATAACGAAAAAAAAAGATAATTGTTCTTTTTATGTAATACAGGCTTCCACTGTCTTTTTGACAGCATCACGAGCATATGGTATATATGATAAGGAATACCATGTCATAGCTAGTGACTGAATGATTATAAATAGAAGAGCTAGACCAGGATTGTGCAACTGAAAACAAAAGTGTAATAAAAATCAAAAATTTTTAAAGTATTCAAAGAATATATAAAAAACAAGAAATATCAAGTACTTACATGTAAAGCTGCAAAAAGTGTCAAAATAATTGAGACAAATACTAATATAGTTGCAATTATTCTTGTCGATGCAAACATCTTCTTAAATTGATGAAATGGACCCATCAAGAAACACGTACTGAAACAGATTGATAATTATTCAAATATTTTGTAAGTGTATTTATACAACTACTATAAACATTATATAAACTACTATAATATTAAATATATACTATAATATTAAACTATTATAATATTAAATTTATTATATAAATATTAAAATTATGTGATAAAAATCAATGTAATTCTGTAATTCTGTACTTAAAATATTAATACTAGTATTATACCTAAGATTAATACTAGTGCTTATATGGATTAACACAAAGCATTATTGTTAAAACTATATACTACTATTGTTAAAACTATTAAATATATAAAAATATGCATTATAACGCAACGTATTTCAATGAGATATTATTCAAAGAAAAAAAAGATAATTGCTCTTTTCATGTAATGCAGGCTTCCACTGTTTTTTTGACAGCATCACGAGTATATGGTGTATATATATATATGATAAGGAATACTATGTCATAGTTAGTGAAAAAATGTTAGTGTGTAACTTTTAATGTATGCATGTTTCAATGTAATTTTAGTGATAATGTTCATGTTTATGATATTTTTAATTTGTGTTTATCCTGCAATTATCATCATTCGCATTAATTCAATAATTGTCCTAAATGTTTATTTTCTTATTGCAAACACAACTGTATGAATGAAAGTCAGCATACTACAATCCTTCCTGTATTTATGATGAAAAATTTCGTTTATTTTCATGTATGAATTCTGCCCCTAGTGTGAAAGAGTATTTTTAGTGTAGAAGAGTATATTTTCTAGAAATATTCTTCTAGATACATTTTTTTTGATAAATAAAAAAATAAAATGACTGACAAGTATATCATTTATTTTACCTGGCTAAAGAGATAATGTTGCCCAAAGTATAAAATACAGCAAATACGGCAAGACCTTTCTGTAAAAACAATGCAAAGGATCCAAGGAATGAACATAATATGCCAACGATGAAACAAATAGCAAAACCTTTTATCCTGGTAGACCAACTTAATGTTGTTTGATCCATAACCTGTTAATCATGAAAAATGTCAATAATTTTTTCAAATAAAGTTACGTAACATATTGTACATAATGTAAAAATATATATAACAATAGTGGTACTACAAGTAAAATAAATCTCTAAAATAATTCTTTAACAATTTACCATAAAATCAGCATCAACCTTCCATTGTCGATCACATGTGAGCATTTATTAAAGTGATAATATCAATTTACAAATGAAATGAGATTATAATCAATTATTGATATATTCCAATCAGTAATGCAGCTTATTGTACGTAATTACCTGCGTAATTATACCACTTTCTTCATCGCATCGTTCGTTACCATTCAAAGCTCTCCTTAATTTTTCCATTTTTTAATCAAAAATGAATACTTTTCAGATGAAGTAAATGTTGAATTCATTAACCTATCAAATATGTGATGTTATCAAGCTGAATGAAAAATTGTATCACCACTGTATTACACACTAATATTTCAAATTAATTTATCGGAAAATATTTACACATTAAATTAACTTTCACATAAAAAAATACTGTGCTATATTTATTTACACGCCTTTCCACGTCTTTCGTATAGCCTTCAATTTATAAACGTGCTTAAGGTTGGAGGTTCTTCTTAATAGCTGCTCTACGTTGCACTTTCTGTACTTACAAAGAGTGAAAAAGCATACACAAATGCAGATGCACAAAATGTTCTATCCGAGGAAAGTTCTAGTCGATATAATATACGTTGCTCATCCAACGCGTTCGTTTAAAAGACTAAGAGCCGTCACAATAGAAAAGAATGGGAACTGTTATAGAAGCATGTTGGAGTATGTTGGAGTACATGAATGAAACCCACTTAATTCTTACAACTATGCCAATAACTATATTTACATTGTAAAAAACGAAATGTTAATAATAACTTAATGACGTATGGAGCTTTCGAGATATTAAGAAATATCAAAATTTTTATTAATATTTTGGTGATAATTGCAACATTTATGCATGTCTCAGAATTTTAAGTAAAATTATTTAATTAAAATTATTAATTTTTATAGTGTACGCAATGAAGTTAAAAGTATTTGAGCAATACAATTCAATGTTTATTTATACGATATTTTATCGTTTTACTTATTGAAAGTTTTATATGTTTATCTGGATATCGGTATATGTTTAACTGAAATCGGAATTACTAAGATATGCTACATTTATTCAAATATAATTGACAAAAAGATGAAAATGGACTAATTAATTTGCATTTTTAATATAAAAAATACAACTGAATTTTTGCAACATGTCACAATAACTTATCATAAAGTAAATGTCTCAATGACTACACATGTAGTTATGTCCAGAGATATTGAAATAAAATTTATAATTATAAACCTTTCTCTTTAAAATGCTTGTCTTATTACAAAATTAGAATGTGACTGTAATCAAAGACCCGCACACACACACACACACAC